>Ga0247817_10000351_pt1 | contig 26767 bp, 23 predicted proteins | sample UWRJL212509R1_FD_178010 | JGI IMG/M metagenome (GOLD analysis project Ga0247817, IMG submission 178010) | Plant litter microbial communities from Arlington Agricultural Research Station in Wisconsin, United States - UWRJ-L212-509R-1 | ecosystem: Environmental > Terrestrial > Plant litter >...
GGGCTCACGGCAGAAGTCGTTACTGCCAACGCTCTAGAGTGGGAGCCCGATGCGCCGTTCGACGCGATCCTGCTCGATGCGCCTTGCACCGCCACCGGCACTGCACGGCGTCACCCCGATGTGATGCACCGTATCGCCCCGCGCCAGATCGCGGAACTGGCGCAGGTGCAGGCCAAATTGCTCGCCCGCGCTGCTGGTTGGCTCGCGCCCGGTGGGCGGCTGGTTTACGCGGTGTGTTCGCTCGAGCGCGAAGAAGGGGAGGGGCAGACGCTGTTCCTGCCGCTAACGCCTGATCGGATCACCGCCGAAGAACTGCCCGCTGGTCTGCTGCCGACTACGGACGGCTGGTTGCGCACCGATCCGGGGATGCTGGCCGAGGCTGGCGGGATGGACGGGTTCTTCATCGGGCGCTGGACAGCCTGAACGAAGTCCGCAGCTTAACATCCTAAAATCGCCGTAATCTTCACTTATTGCACTTTTCTCCGACGTTTACGGCGGCGGTTCGGCGATGCTTGCACCACTCGCGGTCGGATTCGGCCAGACATCAGGACGGCTTTAGAGTCGGCCTCAGGCCTCGTATGCCCGCCTGCCTGGCTTCCCGGTCCCATCTGTCTTTCCGGCAAATTGTATCAACTCGTCGCATAATTGGCTCCCATTGCCCGTAAAACCGGGAGGACCGACGGAACTGTTCATGTGCCAGACAGTTCATTCTGAACATTCACGATTTCGGATTAATATAGCGTGCCTGCTAAGCAAGGTATCCAGCGAGATGAAGGTATTTCCGAAAATACTTCCCGCCGGTATTTTGCCGATGGAATGAATAATCCAGAAGCAAGCTAACCTACTGTTTTGGTTTGAAGGAGTATTATAATGCGAATTATTTCCAGAGGGCCAACCGCCGCGATCATGTTTGCACTGCTCGCCGCACCAGCCGCAGGCGTTTTGGCGCAACAATTGCCGCCTCTCCCGACTGATACCTCGATTACTGTACAGGGGAACATTCCTGCTGACCTGACCGGAATGGAAGAGGGGCCTGCACTCGAAGGCTTCATTTCGGCCCGTACCGGCGCACAAATGCAAGTCACTGCTGAAGACGGCACGACCAACGTGGTCGGTATCAGCGAAGGCACGGAAATCCGGGGCCGGGGCGGCTTTCTCGGCCTTAGCCGCACGTCCCTTGATATGAACCAACTGCTCAACGGCGTGCCTGTAACGGTTGAAACCGTGCAATATGGCGGCGGGCTTGTCGCCAGCCGTATTCGCCTGAAGAGCGATGACCTGGAAACTGCCGCGATGATCCGTAATGGGACCAACCAGCGGTTCGGCGAAAATGAAATGGCCATCACTCAGAACGCCGCCGCAACTGAAGCACTGCGCGGCCGGATGGGCTCCATCGACCAGTACAACCTGAAGGGCACGGCTAGCGCCTATTTCGACACCGGCAAGTGGCAGCTAACCCCTGCAGCCGAGGCTGAACTTTGCGCTGCCGCCGCTCAGGCAGAAGCGATGGACAACGCGTTGCTGCTGGTGGTCGGTTACACCGATGATGTTGGCGATCAGGACTTCAACCAGACGTTGAGCGAACGCCGCGCTGGGCGCGTGGTCAATCATCTCCAGCAGAATTGCGGCTGGGCACCTTACCGGATGTTGACCCCCACTGGCATGGCAGAAGCCGATCCGCTGGCGGACAACACCACTCCCCAAGGCCGGGCGCAGAATCGCCGGGTGTCGGTGAACATTCTGGTGAGCAAGGCGGTTGACGGTGTACAGAGCGCCGGTGCCCAAGGTGCTCCAGCGATGGGCGGCCAGAATACGGGCACGCAGAATATGAGCGCCCAGAACATGGGCGTGCGTAGCCCGAACAACTAAGAAATCAGCGGGGCGGGCGTTGAGCCCGCCCCGCATTTTTGTTCGTAAGATCTCGGGCTTCAGCCCTTCACCTTCCCCGCAAAACTCTTGCGCAGCTTCATCAGCTTTGGCGGGATCACGGCGAGGCAATAGGGATTGCGCTGCCCTTCACCGTCCCAGTAGCTCTGATGGTAATCCTCTGCCGGATACCACACGTCCGGGCCTTCGATGGTGGTTACGGCCCGGCTGCCCGGATGCGTTTCGTTCCAGCGAGCAATTGCCGCTTCCGCCTCCGCCCGCTGGGCATCGTCGAGCGGGAAGATCGCACTGCGATATTGCGTACCGACATCATTGCCCTGCCGGTTTAGCTGGCTCGGATCATGCGTGCCCATGAACATGTCGAGGATTTCGTCGAGCATGATCACTTCCGGATCGAAAGTTAGCCGCACTGCTTCGGCATGGCCGGTGGTGCCGCTGCACACTGCTTTGTAACTCGGATCGGGCACATCGCCGCCGATATAGCCGCTTTCCACGGCGGAAACCCCGATCACATCGTTGAACACAGCCTCGGTGCACCAAAAGCAGCCGCCGGCTACAATTACCTGTTCGCTCATGAGAAAACTCCTTCGGCGTTACAAATGGGATGCGTTCGCCGTCTTGTCATCCTCGCAGTGAAAGCTAGTTTGCGTAGGACAAGTCCACTTGGGAGTTTTTCATGCGTTTCGCCGCCCCGCTGTTCGCCGCCATCTCCCTCGCACTAGCCGCTCCGCTAGCCGCACAGGCGCCCGATCCCGCGCTCGAACAAGTCCTCGCCGATCCGCGCCGCGATGCCGACAGGGTGCGTGACAGCTTCCGCCACCCCGCCGAAACGCTTGCCTTCTTCGATGTCCGCCCCGGTATGACGGTGGTGGATTTCATGCCTGCCGGGGGCTGGTTCAGCCGCGTGCTGATTCCCTATCTGGGCGAGGGTGGCACTTATGTCGGCCTCAACCCGACGATCCCGGAAAGCGCGACCGGGTTCCAGGCCAACATGCGCGGCTATGCCGAAACCCTGCCCGTGCAGGCGCAGGAATGGGTCGGGGATACAGGCGCGCGAGTGGTCGGCGCAAATTCCGCCACCGTGCCAGATGAACTGGCAGGCACCGCCGACCGCTTCCTTATCTTCCGCGAAATGCACAATATCCGCCGCCTCGGCTGGCTCCACGAAACGCTGGTGACGGCGCGCAAGCTACTGAAGGATGATGGCCTGCTCGGCATCGAACAGCACCGCGCCGCTGCGGGCCAGCCTGCCAGCTATGTGCTGGGCGACAACGGCTATCAGCGCGAAGAAGATATTATCTCGCTTCTATCTGCCTACGGGTTCGAACTGGAGGGGCGGAGCGAGATCAATGCCAACCCGGCGGACCCTGCGAACTGGCCGGACGGCGTGTGGTCGCTGCCACCATCGTTCCGTGGGGCACCCGAGGGAAGCGAGGAACGCACGCGACGCGCGGCCATCGGTGAGAGCGACCGCATGACGCTGCTGTTTCGCAAGCGACCCTGATCGGCGCAGCGGTCAGTCACGACTTCGCGCTTGTGGCGAGGTGAGCGCGGCACTACTTCGGCGCGTATGACCAAGCTGAACGTCGCCGCACTGCAACTTGAACTCGGCCGCCCCGATGAAGCGGCGAATATCGACGCGGTCACCGCGCTGGTCGAACAGGCGGCCGCCGGGGGCGCGCAGGTGATTCTGCCGCCCGAGCTATTTTCAGGGCCGTATTTCTGCCGCGAGGAGCTGGACGAATATTTCGCGCTGGCACGCCCAACTGCCGAGCACCCCTCGGTGCTGGCGATGCAGAAGCTGGCGGCGGCGCTCAAAGTCGCCATCCCGACCAGCTTTTACGAACGCGACGGCCACCACTATTACAACACGCTGGCGATGATCGGCCCCGATGGCGAAATCATCGGCACGTACCGCAAAAGCCACATCCCCGACGGCCCCGGCTACGAGGAAAAGTTCTATTTCCGCCCGGGAAACGACGGGTTTAAGGTGTGGGACGTATTCGGAGCGCGCATCGGCATGGGGGTATGCTGGGATCAGTGGTATCCCGAAACCGCCCGCTGCCTCGCGCTGATGGGCGCGCAGGTGCTGTTCTACCCGACCGCGATCGGCTCGGAACCCAAGGACGCTGGCATGGACACCAGCCGGATGTGGCGCCGCGCGATGATCGGGCACGCGGTATCCAACTGCATGCCGGTAATCGCCGCCAACCGCATCGGGCTCGAAGGCCCGGAAGAGTCGGGGATTAACTTCTACGGCCACAGCTTCATCTGTGACGAATGGGGCGATATGCTGGCCGAATATGGCGCGGCAGAAACCGGACTGCTATCCGCCACGCTCGACCTTGATGCTGCCCGCCGCCACCGCGCCAGTTGGGGCTTCTTCCGCGACCGCAGACCGCAGCTATACGGCCGGATTGCGGAGGATATTTGACCAAGCATGTCTACCTGATCGCGCTCGGTTCCAACCAGCGCCATCCGCAGCACGGCGCGCCTCGCGCAGTGCTGGCAGCGGCGGCGGCGCGAATCGGGCGCAAGCTGGGGCGGGTGCGCGCTATGGCTCCTGTGATCGAAACCGATCCAGTCGGCCCGTCGCTGCGCCGCTATGCCAACAGCGCGCTGCTATTGGAATGTGATCTTGCCCCGCGCAAATGCCTGCGCAAATTGCTGGAGATAGAGGCACGTTTCGGCCGCGTACGCCGAGGCCAGCGCTGGCGCTCCCGGGTGCTCGACCTCGATATCGTGCTATGGAGCGGCGGGATCGTGGCGCAACCGGGCCTGCTGATCCCACATCCGCTGTTCCGCACCCGCGATTTCGTGCTCGGTCCCGCCGCAAAAGTCGCGCCCCGCTGGCGCGACCCCGTCACCGGGCTTTCGCTAACACACCTGCATGCCCGCTTGACCCGCCCCCGCCGCCTGCCTAGGTGACGCGCTCGTTGGTTTTGGGGCAATCCCAAAAAAGTGTGGGCCCGTAGCTCAGTAGGTAGAGCAGCTGACTTTTAATCAGCGGGTCACAGGTTCAAGTCCTGTCGGGCTCACCACATTTTCCGATCGCGCTGGGGCAGGCTGTCATCGTGATCAGCGCAACTTCATTGTGACAAGTCTCCTGCTCCCCAAGGAAATAGCTCCGAACCCGTTGAGTTTGCGGGGGACAGCTTCCGCCTCCGCAAACTCAGGAGCGGCTTAGCTGCAACGCTAAGCGCACTCACCTGCCTCGCAGGTAGCAGAACCGCTAAGAACTGATCCATGTCACCGATATGCGCCGATAGTCAGACCGGTCTGATATCCGGCTGATGTGCATCCAAAGCGCGCTGCGGCGCGAAGCGGAGGATCGCATAACCCACAATCGCTGAGAGCAAGGATCCCATCAGCACCCCGATCTTTGCCTCTTCGATAAGTTCCTGATTTTCAGGGAATGCGAGTGCGCCGATAAATAGGCTCATCGTGAACCCGATCCCGCACAGCAATGCTATCGCGTAGATCTGGAGCCAACTCGCTCCGTTCAGCTTAGTGGCGAAACCGAACTTCACCGCGAACCAAACCGCTCCGAAAATACCGGCCTGCTTGCCGACAAACAAGCCAGCCGCGATACCGAGGGGGAGCGGGGCAAACACCTCGTCGAGGCCCATTCCGGCCAGCGACACGCCTGCGTTGGCAAACCCGAAAATGGGAACGATTAGGTAAGCCACCCAAGGTGCGATTGCATGCTCGAGCTTGTGCAGGGGGGAGTTGGGAGCATCCGGCGCGCCGGGTGTTTTGACAACCGGGATCATCATCGCGACCAGCACTCCGGCGATGGTTGCATGAACGCCGGACAGCAGCACAAAATACCACAGCAAAACACCGAGCAGCAGATAGGGCCACAGCCGCAGCATCCCGCTGCGATTCAGCGCATAAAGCGCCGCCATGATCGCCGCCGAAGCGCCGAGCGCCAGGGTGTTGATTTCTGCCGTATAGGCCAAGGCAATGATCACGACCGCGCCCATATCGTCGACGATCGCGACGGTCGTCAGGAACAGCTTGAGCGAGGTCGGCGCACGGCTGCCGAGAAGAGCCAGCACGCCGATCGCAAAGGCGATATCGGTTGCGGCCGGGATGGCCCAGCCGCTCGAAAGACCCGGCTCTCCCGCAATCACGAATAGATATACAGCAGCAGGCACGATCATTCCTGCTGCGGCTGCCAGAAACGGCAACCTGCGGTCAGCCCAGGTCGTCAATCGTCCGTCGACAAATTCGCGCTTGATCTCCAGCCCGACGAGCAGGAAAAACACCGCCATCAGAGCGTCGTTGATCCACAAATGGGCGTTCATCGGCCCCAGCTTTTCGGTCAGCACCGGACCGATCGGCGCGTGCAGCGCATCGTAATACAACTGGTAGAGCGGACTGTTGGCAATGATCATCGCCAGCGCAGCGGTGGCCATCAGCAGAATCCCACCCGACGCCTCTTTAGCGAGGAAATTTCGCAGAGCTGAAGATGGAATGGTGCGATTTGCAGACTTCATGATTTCTCTAGTTCCAAACGCCGCACTTCGACAGGATCATGGCGTAATTTGTTAGCGCAGCTGCTCTGAAGTTCCAATGCTCGTGTCCCGACCGCACGTCGTCGTTGGAACCGAAATCACCACCTAGCCCGTCCGCACCGGCTCACCGGCATCAAGTGATCGCAACTGGTGACACCGGGCGTTACCATGGCGTTTTTATGCCGTGATCGTCTGGCGCCCCTCGCGTGGCGCGTAAAAATTGCATGTGATGGACTTCGCTCGCGGGATGGTATCGCTCGCATAATGGAAAATTATCTACTGTCCTCAAACGTCACTGGCAGGCGGACACGCATACTGCTGGTAGCCGCAGCGGTTTTCGTGGTGGCCAGCGTGGGAACGTACCTCGCGCAGGGCAATGACCGGCGGGTCACGGCAGTCCTGATCTATCTGACAGGCGTGATCATAATCGGGGCGCTTTCCGGCCTCAGGCTTGGAATTTTGGCTGCCGCGGCGGCATCGTTTATCTACAATTTCTTCATCAGCGAACCAGCTTTCCGCTTTGGCTTGACCTCGGCGGAAGAGCTTGTGCCGCTCGTGGCGTTCAACCTCAGCGCGGTTATCACCGGCGGTTTGGCCGGGCGGCTCAAGGATAGCGAGCGGGCGGCGCGGCTGGCAGAAGCACACAGCGCGTTCCTGCTGCGGGTGAGCGACAGGTTGCAGCAGTCCGTGAGGATGGAGGATGTGACGTTGCGCGCGCGCGAGGCATTCCCCGCAGACGGGGTGACAGATCTGGAAATCTTCGTTGTGCGGGGCAACCAGCTTTTCGCACTGGAAACAGAAGGCGACACCTCTCCCGTTCTACCGTTGGAAGCAATCGTGGCTTTAACGGATGGCGGCGCGGCTCGCCGAGATTTTTGCGCGTTCGAATTGAACGGTTCTGGAGGACAACTGGGACTGGTGAAGTTTCTTTTGGACCGAAAGCCGGGTGCGGGAGATGCATTGCCCGATTTGCAGGGCGTGGCGAATCTCCTGTCTATGGCGGTCGACCGCTGCATGCTGCTCGAACGGCTTTCGGAAACGCGCGCGCTGCAACGATCGGAAGAGCTCAAAAGCGCGATCATCTCCTCAGTGTCGCACGACCTGCGCACACCCCTGACTGCAATCGAGGCGGCGGCGAGCAGCCTGCGCTCGTTTAGCGACAGCCTGCCGGTCCAACAAAGGGAGGAGTTGCTTTCGACTATTGAAGAGCAGTGCCAGCGACTGAACCAGTACACTGCCAACTTGCTGGATATGGGCCGCATCCAGGCGGGCATATCGTCCAGTCAATTCGGCGATGTCGACGTTCTTGATATCGTTGGGGTGGTGCTGGGTAACATCCGTTTGAATTTTCCAGACCAGAAGATAGAGAAACGCTTTGCGCTCAAATCTGCTCTGGTGCGGGCCAACCCGGCGATGCTTGAGCAGGCAATCTTCAATATTGTCGAAAACGCCCTGCTGCATGGGCGGAGCATCGATCCGCTGGAGATAAGCATCCACGGCGAGGGCAAATACTGCAATCTCGAAATCTTCGATAGAGGGCCGGGTATTGCAAAGTCTGACCAGCCGCATATTTTTGAACGGTTTTACCGTTCGGAACAGCCGCAAAACCGCCGCGGGAGCGGGCTGGGGCTCTATATTGCCGACGGTTTTGTTCGCGCATTTGGCGGGGCAATGGCGGTGGTCAGCCCTATTGACGAGCATGGGGGCACAAGGATGATCATCCGCCTGCCTTTGCTAGTGGACCTATCAAATGTTGAAGTTGAGCCATGAACATCCTGATTGTTGATGATGAGCCCTCGATCATCTCTGCCCTGCGGCCGGTTCTTCAGGCGCATGGCCATGTTGTGACCAGCGCCGCAGATGCGCGTGAGGCACTGGTGCAGGCGGAGAGCAAAGCGTTCGATCTGGTCCTGCTCGACCTCGGGCTGCCCGACGCAGATGGAATAGATATCATTGCGAAACTCAAAGCGTTGGGCAGCGCGGTGATCGTTCTTTCTGCACGTCATTTGGAAAGCGAGAAAGTTAGAGCGCTGGATGAAGGCGCCGATGACTACGTGAACAAGCCGTTCGGTATTGAGGAGCTGATGGCGAGAATACGCGCGGCGCAACGAAGGCAGGCGGTCCAGCAGGGTAATCGCGAGGATGCATTTGCATCATGCGAACTGGAAGTGGACTTCGTCCGCCGCCGCGTCGTGCGACTAGGCGAAGAAGTGAAGCTATCGCCAAAAGAGTTCGAGTTGCTGGAAGTGCTCTGTCGAAACGTTGGGCAGGTCGTGACGCAGCGCAAACTGCTGATTGCCGGATGGAACGATCCTGCCGCCGATGGGCAGTATCTGCGCAGCTACATCGCCCTGTTGCGGCAGAAACTGGAATACGATTCCTCGGAACCCGAATTCATTCTGACCGAGCCGGGCGTTGGCTACCGCCTGGCAGTCACGTTCTAAAGGGAAGCTATAGAAAATAGCCAGCAGGATCGAACATTGGGGAGATGTTCCGGGGCTGATCCTGCCAGCTATCTATCAAGCGAAGCGGCGTACTTGAAGGGTCTTTTTCTCCGGCTTCGCCACAAACACTTCTAGCAAAATCTAGGCCTGGTAGTTTGCATGCAGTTTTTACAAGGATGTAAAAATCGCGTGGTAACGTCGGTCGTTCTGCCGCTCTAAGTATGTTCGCTAGGCCAGCAAATTTGGGCGGTTGGCCCGGTGAAACGGGAGGCAGATTAATGAACCGAATGAAACACGCTGCGGTTTGCGGTATGGCTGTATTGGCGCTGGCGGCTTGCTCGAAGAAGCCGCCGGAATCTCTGCCGCCTGTTCCGGGTGCGATCGCGCAGACTAGCACGCCCGCGCCTTCGACCAGCGGCGTATTGCCGGGTAGCCAGGCAGATTTTCGGGCGACGATGAGCGGCCGCGACACCATCTATTTCGACACCGACCAGTATAACATCGATGGCGAAGATACAGCCTCGCTGCGGACGCAGGCGGAATGGCTGGCGCGCTACCCACAGAAGCGCGCCGTGGTCGAAGGCCATGCAGACGAGCGCGGCACGCGTGATTACAATCTGGCACTAGGCGAACGGCGCGCAAACTCGGCTCGCAATTACCTTGTCAGTCTCGGTATAGCAGACTCCCGCTTGACGGTGGTGAGCTATGGCGAAGAACGTCCGGCCAACAGCGGGGCAGACGCAGCCGCTTGGGCGCAAAACAGGCGCGCAGTAACGGTTACGATCGATTGAAACTTCCAATTCCCCGCAGTCTTGCCCGAAGAGCTCGCCAACTGATGCCAAGCAATGGCGCGTTGATGGCAAGCCCTAAGGATCGGCTGCGGGGAATTTTCAATGGCCTCGCGGCATTCTGGCGAAATGCTGAAGGCAAGAATTTCCAAACGAAGTTCGCACGACGATCTGCTTGAACCATGTCGCGCTTCGCCACGCTATTTCTCCTCGCTGCCGTTGCTGCGGCTATTTCGATGCTGGCGAGTTGCGCACCGGTTCAGCAAATACAAAACGCCGCAGCGGCCGGCAGCGCAATTTTGAGCAATGCAACTGTCCCGCGGCTACACACGTCGCTCGGTCCCGCTGAACTGCGGCTGCTTCAATCCAGAGAGTTCTCGACGACCAAAGCCATAGCTTACGCCAGCGTTATGCATGTGTTGCTGGACTCTGGTTATCGGGTGCTCTCGGCAGACCTCACCAGCGGCCTGATAACGGCGGCTGCTTCAACCAACAGCCGGTTGAGGCTTGATCCTGCCGGGATCGCCAGAACAAACCAGACCCCGCTGGCGTCTGTCTTTATAGATCAGCGAAGCGCCCAATCGGTGCACATCCGCATCAACTTTTCCGTCGGCAGAATCGCGAGCGGTCAATTGGCTGAGCAAGGCGAAAGCGCTGTGCTCGATCAGGCTTTATACAGTGCGTTTTTCAACCAGATCAGTCTGGAGGTCGCACAACGGACGGATCTGGCGGGTTCACCTCCAGCGATACCCGAACATGCGGACGCCTACCCAACGCCCGGTGGAGCGCTGGTGAAGCCAATTATGGGCACGCTGCCCGTAGCGCCTACGGATGACGAACTCGACAATGGCGAAGTAAATACCGGTGATCTGATGGCACTGGATCTCGAGCAGGCTTATTCTGATGAGGATTGAGCCGTGCTGAAACAAAACAAGGCCGAAACCGCCGCTAGCTGCACGACAAGGCCAGCGGCTGTCACGCACACTACGTTGCGAAAAAAAGGCCCATCAAACTACGTTGCGAAAAAAAGGCCCATCAAAACGCTGAAGATGAACAAGGCGACGAGCGTAATTGCGATCAAATGTAACAAATTCTGTCGATATGCTTCGTATTCTTCCAAAATTTCATCGTTGTGCGGATCAGATGCGAACTCCTCAAACTCTGCATCTTCCATTTTCTGAATTCGACTCAATAGGCTGGAGGACGCGTTTTGCGAGACATTTGCCTGTTTTCTCGAGCGCTCTTTCAGGCCGAACATAGTCTTCTCCTGCTACCTGTTGAGGCGAAGGCTTATCGAGGTTTTCGGTGGAGGAGTTAGCACAGGTTTTTTATGCTCGGTTTCGCATTTCCAGCAGGTGCCTGCCCCTGCGTGACGCGGCAAATAATGCGCATCGGTGATGTACGGCAGCGTTGGCCTCTGTTTGATCCTGCAAATTATACGGATTGTTGGAACATTGGTATTGTACCTCCGTTGCAATGGCATGCAAAAATCTGATGAAAACGAGCACTCTGCTCCATCTGCAAACCAGCAGGAATTGTCAGCCAAAGCCTTCAAGGTTAAGCAAGACGGTTGCCAACTCAAGTGATTACGACTGCGTCTCGTACGCTGTTTTAAGGAGCGCAGATGCGCCGAAATTCCGCGCTGCGTTGCTGGCTTGCACTTGGCGGAGCTATATTGGTTTCCGGCTGCGCAACGTTCCCGCCCGATCAGGTATCGAGTTGCTTGTCTCCAATACGTGCGATCGAAATCGATCCCACGGCAGGTCGAGCCTTCACCGATTTGAGCGTGCTGACTTATAATGTCGAAGGCCTTCCGTGGCCTGCCCGGCGAAGCCGTTCGGCAAGGTTGGCAGAAATCGGACGCCAGCTCGCGGAAATGCGCGAGGCTGGCAACTCGCCAGATGTGGTCCTGCTGCAGGAGGTGTTCACTACGCAGGCTGCCAGGATCGGGGAAATCGCAGGGTATGAGACGAGGGTCAGGGGCCCCGGTCGGCGTGCGCAGCGGCCGCCAACCAGCGAGTCCGCTGATCTAGCGCTCACCGGCCGACGTAAGCTGCTGAAGGGGGAGCGATTGGGCCGGCTATTTTCCAGCGGCCTCTATGTGCTTACCGACCTGCCAATCAGTGAAGCTGCAGGCCAGCCGTTTCGCCGCCGGGAATGCGCCGGGTTCGACTGTCTGGCGAATAAAGGCTTGCAGCATGTTCGATTGCTGGTGCCAGGCGTTCCGCAACCGATCGACTTGTTCAACACCCACCTGAACTCGGGCGATGCCTCGCGCGTGGCGCAGGAACGTTCCTTGCTGGCGCACAACCTGCAGGTCGACGAAACCGCCCGCTTTATCCTGCAGCAGCGTGATCCCGGGTACCCCATGATCATGGGCGGCGATTTCAATATGCGCGGCGATGACGATCGGTTTGGCCGCTTTGCTGAGATGGTGCCCTATACCCTTGTGCATCAATATTGCAGCGATCCTGCATCGGGGTGCGATGTCCGCCTCAGCTGGGACGGTGACGCACCGTGGATGGACACACAAGACCTACAGAGTTTCGAGGACGGCAACCTCGTGTCTGTCAGGCCTTTGCGCGTGGAGGGGATGTTCGATGAACCTTGGCTCGGCGCGCCGCTGGCTGATCATGACGGATTGCTCGTGACCTATCGCCTGTCCTGGCCTGCGGCGGCAGCACAGGTGAACGGCATAACCCGGCCTGCCGCTTCGGTTGGATGTCGGGGAAGTTAGGGGGCGGACGGAAGACTGGGCTTATATGGCGGTAATTTCGAACGCGTCCTGTTTGCCGCGCGAGTTAACGAACGGCAGGTTCAGGTGCGGCAGCGTTTTACGATGTACGGCTGCATTATCGGCGGCTCTCGCCGGACCAGTCAAAATCAGTCGGTGCCGAGGGTGAGTACTGTCGGCTAACAGGCTTTGCAGTTGGCTCACAGCACCGCCAATCAAGTGCCGACAGTCTTCAGAAATTCTCTAAACCGCCGCAGTCTACGGTCGAACAATTGCTCGGCGATCTTGCGTTCACAATTAACCTATCTCTGAATTCCTCCTGATAAATGCCTCGCGAGAAGCTAAGAATCGGGGTTCTAATGTTCGGCTTGTTGCGCAAGGGATTGGTCGTAATCGGCGCTGTTTTCCTGATAGGCGGGGAGGCGATGGCCGCCATTCCTCAGCGGACATTGATCTTGACCCCCGATATCGAAAGTCTGGTAGCGACGATCGATACCTTCTGGGTGCTGACTGCTGCAACCCTGGTGCTGATGATGCAGATCGGCTTCATGTTGATTGAGGCCGGTTCAGTCAGGACCAAAAACGCTATCAGTGTCGCGCAAAAGAACATGCTCGATTTCTGCTTTTCGACGATCGCCTTTGCTGTTTTGGGGTTTGGCATCGCGTTCGGAACCGCTTCCACCTGGTTGCCCATCGGGACCGACCGCGAGATGTTCTTTCTCAGCGGTCTAACCGGAGAGAATGCGGCGTTTTTCATTTTCCAGGTGATGTTCTGCGGCACGGCCGCGACGATCATCTCGGGAGCAGTTGCGGAGAGGATGCGTCTACGCGCTTACATTATCCTCAGCACAATTCTCGCCTTGCTGGTCTATCCGGTCTTCGTCCAATGGGCATGGGGCAATGCCCTGTCACCGTCGTCGGGAGCCTTTCTGGCCGACGCAGGATTTGTCGATTTCGCGGGCTCGACCGTCGTTCATGGGACTGGCGGCTGGTTCGCGCTGGCCGCTTGCATCATCCTTGGGCCGCGCAAGGGGCGCTTCAGCAGCGGCGTGCCGATGCGTATCGGCGGGCACAGCTCAGTGCTGTCGTCGGCTGGGGCGCTGTTCCTGTTTGTCGGCTGGATTGGCTTCAATGGTGGTTCGACGCTGTCAGCCTCCGATGCGGTGCCCGGCATCATCCTCAACACGCTGCTGGCTGGGGCCGCCGGGGGCGCGCTGGGCTATGGCATTTCGTGGTTCAAGGGCGCGATGTTGCCCGAGCGGGCGGTCAACGGCATGATCGGTGGTCTGGTGGCTGTCACAGCTGGCTGTCATATCGTCGGACCCGGAGCGGCGCTGCTGCTCGGCGCGCTTGGTAGCCTCGCCGCCAATGGCGCTAATTCGCTGCTCGAATCCCGCTTCCGGGTCGACGACTCAGTCGGCGCGATCGGCGTCCACGCTTTTGCAGGTGTGGTTGGGACATTGGGCCTCGCCCTGCTGGCACCTCTGGATGCTCTTCCGGCCGGATCGCGGTTCGACCAGTTCCTGATTCAGGGAACGGGCACGTTGGTAAACTTCACTTGGGCATTCGGCATCGGGTTTGTCCTGCTTACGCTGCTGAAGCCCGTGATGCAGCTGCGTGTTTCGCCCGAGGAAGAGGCAGCCGGGCAGAACGCTTCCGAGCACGGGGCCAAACTCGGCACCGACCATATCCAGGCCGCGCTGGAAGCGCTGGTCCATTCCAACGCAAGCGAAGGGCAGCGGCTGGCGGTCGAAGCTGGCGACGACAATGAACATCTCAGCATCACCCTGAACAACCTCATGGACAAGTTGCAGCATGCCGAGGCCGAGCGGTTCAAGCAGATTGAGATGGCCCGCAGCTCCGAGGACGAAAAGCGTTTAACCGCGTTCGGCGAAGTAGCGTCCGAAAGCATCCTCCTGATCCACAATGATGCGATCCGCAGCGCGAATGCGGCCGCTGCCGTGCAATTTGCCAGCACTTCCGAAAGCCTCATTGGTCGGCCAGCCGCGGAACTCGTACGCGCGGACTTCCACGCCCAGTTTCTTGAGTGGCTCAGATCGGGCGACGACACGATCCACAACGCCACCGTCATTGACAGCTTTGGCAAGGAGCTTCCGGTCGAGCTGCGTTTTCGCCAGATGCAGCTGAACGGCCACGAGGTGGTGGTGCTGCGGATGACTGACTTGAGCGAACGCGAAGAGGCGCGCAATCGGATCTACCATCTCGCGATGCATGACCCGCTCACCGATTTGCCCAATCGCGAATTGTTCAACCGCAGTCTGTCCGATGCGCTGACACGGCAGCGGACCGGCGCCCTAACTGCCCTGCTAATTGTCGACCTCGACCGGTTCAAGGACGTCAACGATCTGCATGGGCATCAGTCGGGCGACGTGCTGTTGATGGAAGTCGCAGAACGCCTGCTCGCCAACGTTCGCGGCTGCGATACGGTCGCTCGGCTAGGCGGCGATGAATTCGCCATCATCTATTCCAACATCACATTCGCCAACCAAGCGCTTGATCTGGCCATCCGTATTTTGGACTCGGTTGGAAAGCCGCTGACTCTGCCCACCGGCGCAATCATTCATCCCCGCGCCAGCGTCGGCCTGGCGATCAGCCCGCATGACGCGACCGAACCGCAGGCGATGGTGCGTAACGCCGATCTGGCGCTTTATTCAGTCAAAAACCGGGGCCGTAACGGCTTTGGCCGCTACCATTCGGATATGGGTAACGCACTTCGGCGAAGGCAGGAACTGGAAGAAAGCCTGTCCTGCGCCATGGGCAGGAGTGAATTCGAACTCCACTATCAGCCTCGGTTCAATGTGGAAGCGGGTGAGGTCACGAGCTTCGAAGCACTGATCCGCTGGCGGCACGATGGCCAGTTGATCCTTCCGCAGGACTTTATCGGCATCGCGGAAGAGTCGGGGCTCATAATCCCGATCGGAGCATGGGTGATCGGGGAAGCGTGCCGTGCTGCGGTTGACGATCTGGCCAACTCGCCGGTGAGTGTGAACATCAGCGTCCGCCAGTTTCAAGACCCCGATCTGGTCGCAAAGGTCGCGCGCGCGCTGGCATCGTCGGGCCTCACACCGTCGAGCCTCGAACTGGAAATCACCGAAAGCGTCCTGATCGAAGATGATACATTGGCCAGCCGGACGCTGCGCTCGCTGCGCGAATTGGGAGTGAAGATTGCACTCGATGATTTCGGCACGGGGTATTCGTCGCTCAGCTATCTGACGCGGTTTCACTTCGACACCATCAAGATAGACAAGAGCTTTATCCAGTCGGAGGATGAACGAACCTGGCAGATCATCAGGTCCGTCTTACAAATGTCGGCAGGTCTGGGGACAGCAGTGGTTGCCGAGGGGGTCGAAACGTCCGCCCAGCTGGATCGATTGCGAAGCGAAGGTTGCAAGGAAATCCAGGGCTTCCTCATCTCCGAGCCCGTTAGGGCGGGAGATGCGCTCGCCATCAGAAAACAGACGAGTTGGTACGAAGGAACACTCCTGACCACGCAGGCGGGGTAGGCGAGCATCCTTCAATCAATGCAAAAACCCCTGCCCGGAATCCGCGTTGCGATGCAGTCAAAGTGCCGCAGCGGTGCGCCTGGTTTGCCGTTGGGCGTCCCGCTAACCGCGCCCGATAAACGGCATGGCGGTGGCCATTATCATCATCGTCTGCACATTGGCGCCAGGTGGCAGCGAGGCCATGTGGACTACTGCGCGCGCCACCTCTTCCAAGTTCATCACCGGTTCGGCCAGCACCCGCCCACCCGCCTGAAGCGCGCCCGCCGCTGCGCCGCTCGCCATATCGGTGGCGGCATTGCCGATGTCGATCTGACCGCAGGCGATGCCGAGCGCTCGGCCATCGAGAGCGGTGGACTTGGTTAGGCCGGTGATGGCGTGCTTGGTGGCGGAATAGGCGGCAGAATGCAGACGCGGGACGTAGGCGGATAGCGAACCGTTATTGATGATCCGCCCCCCTTGCGGGGTCTGTGCGGCCATCGCGCGGAACGCGGCGCGCAGGCACAGGAACGCGCCGGTCAGGTTGACCGAAACGAGCTGGCTCCAGTCTTTCAGCTCAATCTGATCGATACGCGTGGAGGGGAGCGATAGCCCGGCATTGTTGAACAGCAGGTCCACCCGCCCGCATTCGGCAAGCACGCGCGCAAACAGCGCGTCCACCTGATCCTCGTCCGCCACATCGGCTGGGCAAACCAGCGAATCTGGGCCGCACAAAACGGCGGTTTCTTCTAGCGGAGCAGCGCGCCGACCGGCCAGCACCACGCGCCAGCCGGCAGCGGCTAGCGCAATGGCGGAAGCGCGGCCGATGCCGCTGCCTGCGCCGGTTATTACCGCGACACCGCTCATGACACAGGTGTCGGCAAAGGTGCGCCGCCGAGGAATGCGTCGACATTGGCGAGCACCAAGTCTGCCATCGCGATGCGCGTTTCGCCAGTTGCGCTGCCGACATGCGGGGTGAGCACGGTGTTGGCAGCCTCGCGCAGAGCCAGCGGCACTTGCGGTTCGTGCGCGAATACATCGAGCGCCGCAAAGCCGAGCGCGCCGCTTGTAAGTGCTTCCACCAGCGCGGCCTCATCCACGATGGAACCGCGCGCAATGTTCACCAGCAAGCCGCGCGGCCCGATTTCACCGAGTATGCGCGCGTCGATCAAGTTCGCGGTCGCTGCATTGGCCGGACAGGCGACGATCAGGCAATCGGCCCAGTGTGCCAGTTCTGCCAGGTCTGCCATATGCGTATAGGGGCAATTTTTCGCGCTGCGCGAGGTGTAGGCGACCGGTCCGAACGGCGCGAGCCGCGCGGCAATTGCGCTGCCGATTCGGCCCAGCCCGACAATGCCGAAGCGCTTGCCCGAAACCTTGCGGCCCAGCGGTAATTCCCCCGCCGTCCACCGCCCGGCGCGTACGAACGCATCGCCCGCCGCGATCCCGCGCATCTGCGCGATGATCAAGCCTACCGCCAGATCAGCCACATCGTCAGTGAGCACATCGGGGGTATTGCTGACGGCCACGCCGCGCGCGGCGGCCAGCGCGAGATCGACCTTGTCGAACCCCACGCCGTTTATCGCGATCAGTTCCAACGCGGGTAGTGCTTGCATCAGTTCGGACGGGCAGCCGATATGCCCGCCGGTCAACACCAACCGGCATTCACTGGCGCGGTTGGCGAGGAATGCGGAGCGCGCGGCATCGTCCAATTCGAACCACGGCACAAGTTCCAGCCGGGTAGCTAGTCCGGCGGCGAGGTAATCCGACAGCGGGCACAATTGCAGGCCCAACGGCTTTGGCGTGTTCATCTTAAATCACCGCAGTCATGCCGCCATCGACATAGATCGTCTGCCCGTTGACAAAATCGGAAGCGGAGGAGGAAAGGAAAATGGCGATGCCGTGCAGGTCGGCTAGATTGCCCCAGCGGCCTGCCGGGGTGCGCTTGGCAATCCACCCGCTGAAATCTGGGTCGGCGACGAGAGCTGCATTCAGTGGAGTGTTGAAATAGCCGGGCGCGATGGCGTTGGCCTGCAAGCCGAGCGGCGCCCAATCGGCGCACATTCCGCGCGTGAGATTGCGGATTGCGCCCTTGGCGGCGGTGTACGGCGCGATGCCGGGGCGGGCGAGTTCGCTTTGCACGCTGGCAATATTCACGATCTTGCCGCGTTCGCGTGCGATCATGGCTGGGGCGACCGCCTTGCTGACGAAATAGACACCGTCCAGATTGGTCGCCATCAACTCGCGCCAGTCGTCATCGCTGAACTCGTGCAGCGGCGCGCGGCGCTGGATACCGGCGTTGTTGATCAGGATGTCGAGCGGGCGTTCGGCCTCGATCGCGGCGATGGCCGGGCCGATCGCGGCTGGATCGGTCACATCGAAACACGCGGTACTGGCCGAGCCGCCAGCGGCCGTAATCGCAGCGGCGGCTGCGTCCAAAGCGGCGACGTTGCGCCCGTTCAGCACCACGTGTGCACCCGCGTCTGCCAGTGCATCCGCGAGCGAGCGCCCGATCCCTTGGCCGGAGCCGGTGATCAGCGCAGTGCGCCCCGTCAGGTCAAAAATACTATGAATGCGTGCCTCCTCAGATTAGCCTGTCATATGAAGGGAACGGTCACATTACAACACACAAGATGAGCGCTGCCTTACCGCTATGACCATACTGGGACTGGATGGATTGCAGATTCACCGAACCGATGGTACCGGTCACAACGTAAACAGGAGTTAGTCAGATGCGGGCAGCAATTTGCCACGGAGCAGGCGACCTGCGAATCGAGGCATTCGATCCAGGTCAGCTTGCCGACGATGAGGTGCTGGTCAATGTCGCATACGGCGGCATCTGCGGATCGGACTTGCACTATTTCCGTCGCGGCGCGGTGGGCGATTTTGCGATCTTGCGCCAGCCGATGGTGCTGGGGCATGAGATTTCGGGTAGCGTTGCGGCGGTCGGGGCGAAAGTTACCGGGCTGGTGCCGGGCCAACTCGCCGCGCTCGACCCGAGCCGCGCGTGCCTCACTTGCCGCCACTGCCGCGAGGGACGCTCAAACCTGTGTCTCGACATGCGCTTTCTGGGCAGCGCGGGGCGGTTTCCGCATGTGCAGGGCGGGTTCGCCAATGCGATTGTGCTGCGCGCGGATCAGGTGATCCCGGTGCCCGATGATACTGACCTGCTGGAATTGTCCTGTGCTGAGCCGCTATCAGTCGGGTTGCACGCGGTTACGCGCGCGGGGAATTTGCGCGGTAAGCGCGTGCTGGTGACGGGGTCCGGGCCTATCGGCCTGCTCACTGCGCGCTCGGCGATCCACGCCGGGGCGGGCTGCGTCGTTTCGACCGATATCGAGGATCATGCGCTCGGCGTGGCCAAGCATGGGTTCGGGGTGGATGCCACGGTCAACGTGAAGGCCGATACCGAAGGGCTCGCGCAGCTGGTGGCGGAAGGCGGCGAATTCGATGTCGTGCTCGAAGCCTCCGGATCAGCGGAGGCGCTGGCTTCAGCCTTTGCGCTGGTACGGCGGGGCGGGCGGATCGTGCAGGTGGGGATGATGCCTTCGGGCGATGTTTCCGTGCCGATCAGCATGATCCAGACGCGCGAGATCGACTTGGTCGGTGCATTCCGTTCGCATGACGAGTTCCGGTTGGCGGTGGACCTGATCGTCAGCGGCAAGATCGACGTTTCGCCGATCCTGTCGGGCACGTTCCCGCTCGACCGGGCCGGCGAAGCCTTCGCGCAGGCGGGCGACCGCAGTCGAGTAGTCAAACTGCATCTGGCGCTGGCGGAGACACCGACATGATCACCCGCCGGGCGATTTTCGAAGGTCGGATCAAGCCGGGGATGGAAGCGGCGTTTTTCGCCGGGGTGGAACAGCGTCTCGCGCCGTTGTGGCAGGCCTTCCCGCACGCATTGGCGGTGCGGCTGTTCTATGCCGACGAATGCGATGATGCGCAGCGGCCGGTGTTGATGATTCAGGAGGTGGACTATCCCGATATGGCCAGCCTGCAAGCCGCGATCACCTCGCCTCAGCGCGATGCGGCGCGCGCGGTCACGCTGGAATTGCTGGAGATGTTCGAAGGCCGCTTCTACCATGTGATCACCGGGGGCGACGTGTTGGCCCCGTCAGCGTGACATCATGGGGGCAGGTCCGATAGCAAGCCACGACGAACAAACTCCGGCGGCGCGTCCGCGCAAGTCGCGCCGCCCGACGATCCGCGATGTGTCGCAGCTTGCGGGCGTATCGCGAATGACGGTTAGCCGGGTGATCTCGGACCCCGAACTGGTCCTGCCCGCGACCCGCGCCAAGGTGCTGCGCGCGGTGGCCGATCTGGGATATGTGCCTGACAAGGCGGCGGGTAGCCTGTCCAGCCGTCGCACAGGGTTCATCGCGCTAATGCTGCCAACGCTCACCAACGCCAATTTCGCGGCAGTGGCGCATGGCCTGACCGAGGCGCTGCGCGATGCGGATTACCACCTGCTGATCGTCTACACCGAATACGACATGGCCGAGGAGGAACGCCAATTGCGCGGACTGCTGGCGCGCAGGCCGGAAGCTATCGTGCTCACAGGCGCCACACATAGCCGCGAGACGGGCAAGCTGCTGCTCGCCGCAGATGTGCCGATTATCGAGATCGCCGATCTGCCCAGCCGCCCGATTGGCCATGTCATCGGCTTTTCCAATTACGAGGTTGGCCGGACTGCCGCCCGTTATCTGATTGAGCGCGGCTTTAACCGCATCGGTGCAGTGGGCGCGGCGGCGGATGGCAGCGTGGTCGATCATCGCGGCGAACAGCGGATGCGCGGGTTCGAGGATGAACTGCGCTTTTCCGGACGCGATACCAGCGCTGTGCTGAGGAACGGCAAGGCTCCACTCGATTACGATCACGGGGCGGGTGCGCTTACCGCTCTGCTTGAAGCCGCGCCCGATGTGGAGGCGGTGTTTGCCGTGTCCGACTTATCGGCGGTGGGGGTGGTGATGGAGTGCCAGCGGCGCGGAATCGATGTGCCGGGGCAGATTTCGGTGATCGGCTTCGGCGATTTTGCCATCGGCCGGATCATCAATCCGCCGCTGACTACGATCCATGTCGATTTCACCGAACTGGGGCGGCGAACCGGCAAAACGCTGGTCGCGTTGCTTGCCGCGGACGGCGACGTTGCGGCCGAGCCGGGCCGGGTGGACGTGGGGCTGACGATTATCGAACGCGAATCGGTGTGGCAGAAATGATCAAGGTCGCGCTGATCGGAGCAGGCATGATGGGCAGCGCGATTGGCGCGCGCCTGCTGGACGAGGGCTGCGGCTTGTGTTTTTTCGATGTGGCGCAGGCTGCAGGGGCTGAACTGGCGGAACGCGGCGCGATGCGCGCTACCTCGCCCGCCGAAGCTGCCGTCGATGCGCGATTCGTGGTGCTGAGCCTGAACAGTGCGGATCATGTCGAGCAGGCAGTGTTCGGCGAAGAAGGCGTTGCGGGCTGCGGCACGCCTGAAGGGTTGCTGCTCGATTTCTCCAGCATCGATCCCGCGCGCACGGCCGCAATGGCAACGCGGTTGCAGGCGGAGTGCGGAATGGGCTGGGTCGATGCGCCACTCTCGGGCGGGGCACCGGCGGCGCGCGCCGGGCGGATGACGCTGATGCTGGGCGGTAGCGCGGATGACGTTGCCCGCGCCGAACCATTGCTAGCCATGCTGAGCGCGCGCCGCACGCATCTGGGCGCTGTCGGGGCCGGGCAGACGGTGAAGCTGGTCAACCAGATCTTGTGCGCGGCGCAGTTCCTCGCGGTGGCTGAAGCGGTCAGATTCGCGGAAGGGCAGGGGATCGACGCTGCGCTGATCCCGGCGGCGCTGGCGGGCGGGCGCGCGGATTCGGCGATTTTGCAGGAATTCATGGGCAAGATGGCAGCGCGCGATTTCACACCCACCGGCCGGATCGACAACATGCTCAAGGATCTCGAAACGGTGCAAGGCGCCGCCTTCGCCGCGCGCACACCGATGCCGCTGACCGGGCTGGTGGCGGAATTGCACCGGATGCTGGTGGCGGGCGGATTGGGTGGGGCAGACAGCGCCGAATATGTGAAACTGTTCGATCTCGGGCGCACATGACGCGCTCCATTGTGGTGATCGGGCCAAGCGCGAACGGTAAATCCACGCTCGCCGCAGCCATTGCCGCGCGGCTGGGCTGGCGGTTTATCGAAGGCGACGAGCACCACCCGCCCGATAATGTCGCCAAGATGGCACGGGGCGAGCCCTTGAACGATGCCGACCGGCAGCCGTTCCTCCGCTCCATCGGCGACGCGTTGGCGCAAGCTGGCGGAGGCGTCGCCGCCTGTTCGGCACTAAAGCGCAGCTACCGCGATTTGCTGTGCGACGTTGCGGGCGAACCGGTGCTGTTCGTGCTGCCGCAAGTGCCGCGCGACGAACTGCAGCGGCGGATGGAGCAGCGCGGTGGGCACTTTATGCCGCCCAGTCTGCTTGCCAGCCAACTCGCCGATTTCGAGGTGCCGCAAGCGGGTGAACACTTCTTGCTGCTCAATGGCGCGCTGCCAGCGCAAGTTCTTGCCGAGATGGTTGCCGACGCGCTCGGACGGGATTGACACGCCTCTGCATTGCGCCATGGTATCGGTCACATTAGGCGCGGGCAAAGTCCCGGCCAAGGCGAGAGGACGAGGATAATGGCCACAATCCCAGCAGCTCAAGATGGCGACACTGCCGCGTGGCCTCCGCGTTCGCGCGGGTGGCTGCTGGTTGCGCTGTTGGCGCTCGCATCGGTGGTGTCGCAGTTCGATCGGACGGTGATCAATCTGATGGTTGACCCGATCAAGGCCGAGTTCGGGCTGAACGACACCGCGTTCGGCGCGCTGCAATCCATCGCGTTCGGCATTTTCTACGTTCTCGCCTGCATCCCGCTCGGGCGACTGGCGGATAATGGCAACCGCAAGATGCTGCTCGCGGTCTGCCTGACTCTGTGGAGCGTGTTCGCGATGGCATCCGGGCTGGCGCGTTCCTACTGGACCTTGTTTCTCACCCGCATCGGTGTGGCAGTGGGCGAGGCCAGCCTGACCCCGGCGGGGCTTTCCATGTTGTCCGATCACTTCCCACCCGAACGGCTGGGCCGACCGGTAGCGGGATACCTGATGAGCGCGCCGGTGGGGCAGGGGCTGGCTTTTATCGGCGGGGGCAGCCTGCTGGCGGCACTGGCCGGATCGGACCTGATCACCACCGGCTGGCTGGCCGGGTTCGAACCGTGGCAAGCCGCCTTCATCATCGTCGGCGCGCCGGGCTTGCTGTTGGTGCCGTTGTTCCTGCTCATCCCCGAACCAAAGCGGCGCGGTGCGCGCACGGAAGGGCTGACGGCGGGGGAAACCGCGCGGTTGATCGGCGCGATGTGGCGCGCGTTGGTGCCGATGTTTATCGGCTTTGCGATGGTGCTGCTGTTCTCCTATTCGATTGCCATCTGGACACCCGCGCTGCTCGAACGCGTGCACGGGTGGGATGCTGAGCGGATCGGCTGGGGCTTCGGCTCGGTGCTGATTATTTTTGGGATGACCGGGGTGCTCGTCGGCGGCTGGGCGAATGACTGGCTGGCTGCCAAGGGCCACCGCGATGCACCGCTGAAAGTGGCGGCGGCGGGCTTTGCTATTGGCGGTACCGCAGGCGTGATAGCCCCGCTGATGCCAACGGCGGAACTGACGCTGGCGGCGCTGGCAGTCGCGCTATTCTTCGGCCAGATGCCGTTCCCGTGCGCGGCTACAAGCCTGCAACTGATCGTGCCCAATCGGGCGCGGGCGCAGATTAGCGCGGTCTATGTCACCTTCACCACGCTGGTCGGGCTGTCGGTGGGGCCGACGGTGATAGGATTGATGAACGATTTCGTGTTCGGGCCGGAGAATATAGACCAGTCGATGGCCGTAGTTATCGGCTGCGCCACGCCGGTGATGGTCGTGATGATGCTGATGGCTATGAAGCCCTATCGCGGGTTCCACGAGGCGGCGCAGGGGTAGGGCAATAAAAAACGGGCGCCGGGAATGTACCGGCACCCGTTGGAAGTGTGTTTTCGTTGAAGCCCTATAGCCGGTCGTCGATCTTCGAGCGCACGAAGCCTGCGGGGAAATCTTCCACCGCGTTGCCGACGATTGTGTATTCCTTCGCCGCACCGAACCGGCTTTCCAGTTCCATATAGCTGTGCGGATCGAATAGCGGGGTGGCGCTCATGCCCATGATGCCGGTCGCGTCCTGCTTCGCGCAGGTGTAGTGGCAGCCCTGCTGCGCGAAATTGTGGATGCCGTGTTCCAGCATCCCGTCCATCGCCGCTTTCAAGGTATAGTGCATGGTGAGGAAGTTGAACCCGAGCGGGTAAATGTCGTCCACCGTCACGCCGGGCTTGCCGTCAATGTCGCGCACATCGGGAAACATCTTCCATCCGGGCACCTTTTGCGAAACATACTTCGCATGGTCCAGCGTGCCGATCCGAACCACCGTGCTCATCCGTGCGCCCATTTCCACAGCGGCGCGCATCCGTTCGCAGCCTTCGTCCATTTCGGTCGCTGGGTCAGCATTGGTGCGGGCGATCAGGAAGCAGTCGCTGCCCTCCATTGCGGCCAGTGCGGCGCGGACTTTCTCGTAGTATTTCTCGCGCGGGAGCAGACTGGTGGAATTCTCCATGTCGCCGCTGTCTTCCAGTTGCAGCGCCTTGGCCCCGGCGGCAATGAGCCGCTTGGTGCTGCGGTACACGGCAAGAGGCCCGCCGAACCCATCCTCGATGTCAGCCGCTAGCGGGATGGCGCTGGTCTGGCTGATCCGGCTGGTGATCCATTCAATATCGGTCAGGTTGGCAAACCCATAATCGATCACCCCGTTCATCGCGATGGACACTTCCCCGCCCGACAGCATCATCGCTTCGAACCCGACCATCTCCACCGCGCGGGCGCTGGCGCAATCATACACGCATGGCGCGACGATGCAGTGATCGGTGGTTTCGAGCAGTTCGATCAGGGATTTGTTCGCCATTGGTGGGTTATCCTTTCAAAAAAAACCGGGCCACCCCTGCCGTATGAGGGAACGGCTGGCAGTGGCCCGCAGTGGTGGGCCGCTGGTGGGTGCGGCCCGGGGGTGCAATCAGAAGCGGACGCGCGCGCCCATTTTGTAATAACGGCCGACGGGATCGAAAAACACCTGATTGGTGCCGCCCTGCGCACTGGCAGCCGGGGGAGGATCGCTGTCGAACAGGTTATCGATCACGCCGAACAATTCGATCCCCTCGCGCACTTCAAACGCGAGGCTGAGATCGACCAGGAACGCACTGTCCACCCGGTTGGTGTTGACCGAATTGGCCAGCGTTGGGGCATAGCCTGCGTCTTCCGGCCCGATCAGCAGCACATCATAAATGCCGCTGGAAATGTAGGTGGTGTGGATGCCCGCCGTTACCGGGCCGACTTCCCAACTGACGTTGCCGTTGACCGTCCAGTCCGGCATCCCGGTGGTGGTGCCGGGGCGATAGCCGGTTTGGCCAGCCCGGTCGGTGGTGCCCGCGCTATCGGTCGTGCTGAGTTCGAGGTAGCGGGTGGCCAGCACGCGGAAATCGAGCACGCTTTGCGCGCCGGTATCGAATGCTACGTTGAATTCGAAGTCGATCCCGCGCGCATCTTGCGCATTCACGTTGAGCAGCACGTTCTGCACATCGACCAGCGCGTTGGCACTGTCGCGGCGGATCAGGGCGCAGAATTCGGTCGCGCCGCTTTCGCAGCGGTTGACGATTGTTTGCGCGCCCAGCGTGGCGATGGCATCTTGAATCGCGATGTCGAAATAGTCGATCGAGAAGCTGAGGCGGCGGGCAAAGCCCACATCGGGCTTCAGCACTGCGCCGACTGTCCACGTATCGGCTACTTCGGGCAGCAGGGCCGCGTTGGCTCCGGTGAACGAGATGATCTGCGGCGGCGCGCTGTTGGGGAAGCGCGGATCGGTAACGCCAACGCGGCCTGAACTTACCGGGCCGAACAACTCGGTCAGGTTGGGCGCGCGGATATCGCGGCTACGGGTTACGCGCAGGCGCAGGAAATCGGCCGGTTCATATACCGCGCCCAGCTTCCACGTAGTCACATCGACCGACGATGAAGCAGTCGGGCTCGACCGGTCATACCAAGCATGACGGATTGCGCCGTTGAGTTCGAGCAGATTGACGCCCGGCAAGTTAGCCACCAGCGGGGCAGCGGCTTCTGCGTATATCTCGGCCACCGAGATGCTACCGTCGATCGCCTTGCCGTTGAACGACCAGAACTGGTTGGCGGTGCTGAGCGCATCGGCCTCGCCGGTCATGGAATCATCACGATATTCCGCGCCGACTGCCAGCGCGAGTGGTCCGCCGGGTAGTTCGAACAGTGAACCCTGCGCGTTGGCGGCGAAGGCGTGTTGGTCGGTCACTGCGGTCTGGAAGCCGGAAGTGGCGATATAGCCGATTGATGCAGGCGAACCGCGCCCGCTGCCGAACACGTTGAACGGCTCGCACGCGGCCACATCATTGGCAGCGTTCGCATCGGTGTTGACTCGGCATTCCGGGCCGCCCGGCGTGTTCACCGAATCCACCGCCAAGCCCGCACGCGCAGCGACGAAGTTGTTGCGGTAATCCTGCCGGAAGTCGTTCCGGCCGAACTGATAATAGGCGTCCCAGCTCCAGCCATTTCCGAAGTCGCCTTCAAGGGCTGCGACCGCGCGCCAGGTTTCGTTCTTGGTTTCGTCGATCGGGTTGCCGATATCGGTGAATGCCCGCCCGATGGTAACGCTGGTCAGGCTGTTGGCGTCCATCGCGGCGCCGAGTTCGGCGGGCAGGAAGGCGTTGTCGCGCGTGATGGTGAAATTGGCGCGCGGGGGCGACCCCTTCACCATGCCGTTGACCCGGCCATACGACAGATCGAG
>Ga0247817_10000352_pt1 | contig 26717 bp, 21 predicted proteins | sample UWRJL212509R1_FD_178010 | JGI IMG/M metagenome (GOLD analysis project Ga0247817, IMG submission 178010) | Plant litter microbial communities from Arlington Agricultural Research Station in Wisconsin, United States - UWRJ-L212-509R-1 | ecosystem: Environmental > Terrestrial > Plant litter >...
ATGGGGCCGTCCGGTTCGGGCAAGTCCACGCTCATGAACCTCCTCGGCTGCCTCGACGTGGCATCCCACGGGCGCTACCTGCTCGCCGGCCACGACGTCGCTACCCTCACCGAGAACGAACTCGCCCTCGTGCGCAACAAGGAGATCGGCTTCATCTTTCAGTCGTTCAACCTCGTGCCGCGCATGACGGCGCTCGCGAACGTCGAACTCCCCCTCGTCTACGGCGGCGTCAAGCGCGCCGAGCGCCGTGAGCGCGCACTCGAAGCGCTCGACCGTGTCGGGCTCAGCGCGCGTGCCGACCACGAGCCACAGGAACTCAGCGGTGGCCAGCAGCAGCGCGTCGCGATCGCCCGGGCGCTCGTGACCAACCCGACGCTTGTGCTCGCCGACGAACCGACCGGAAACCTCGACTCCACGAGCACCGACGAGATCCTCGCGATCTTCGACGAGCTGGCCGCGAGCGGCCGCACGATCGTCATCATCACCCACGAAGACGAAGTGGCCCGGCGCGCACATCGGGTGCTCTCCATTCGCGACGGCCTCATCGCGAGCGACACCCTGAACCGAGAGGTCGCAGCATGAGCCTCTTCGAGATCCTGCGCTCGGCGTTTCGGGGCGTGACCGCCAACAAGCTGCGGTCAATACTCACGCTGCTCGGGGTCATGATCGGCGTCGCATCCGTGATTCTGCTTCTCGCTGTCGGCAACGGCTCGTCTCAGGAGATTCGCGACGCGATCTCCGGCCTCGGCACCAACACCCTCACGGTGCGTGCGTCGAGCACGGGTGGTGGCCCCCAGCAGGAGACAACGACGGCCGGTTCGAGCGAGAAAACAATCACGCTGGATGTCGCCGAGCAGCTCGACGCGGCAGACCTCGGGCACGTGGCGGCCGTCGTGCCCCAGGTGACGACGAGCCTGACCGTGTCGACGACCGCCGCCTCCGAGACCTCGGTGAGCATCATCGGAACGACGGCCGACTACTTCGATGTCGGCACCTCCGATGTCGCGAGCGGCGACGCCTTCACGAGCGCCGACGAACTCACGAGCGCCAAGGTCGTCGTGATCGGGCAGACGCTCGCGACGACCCTGTTTCCGCAGAGCAGCGCTCTGGGCGAGTCGATCAACGTGGACGGCTCTCCGTACACCGTCGTCGGCATCCTCGCGACGCAGAGCAGCACGGGCATCAGCGACACCAACTCGGTCGTCATCGCCCCGATCAGCCGCGTGCAGAAGTCGTTCACCGGCTTCGGCGCCGTCAACACGCTCACCGTCGAAGCAACGGACTCAGAATCGGTGGATGCGGCGAGCGCCGAGATCGAGATCATGCTCAACCAGCTGCTCGGCCAGACAGAAGACGATGAGAGCTACACGATCACCAACCAGAGCTCGCTGCTGGAGACCCAGCAGGCCTCGGCCGACAGCTTCACTGTGCTCCTCGGCGCGGTCGCGGCGATCAGCCTGCTCGTGGGCGGCATCGGCGTAACCAACGTCATGCTCGTGACGGTCACCGAGCGCACTCGGGAGATCGGCATCCGCAAGGCGCTTGGAGCCACCCGCGGTGCCATCCTCGGGCAGTTCCTCGCCGAGGCCGCCACCCTCACGCTGCTCGGCGGACTCCTCGGGGTGGTCGCCGCGCTCATCGGGGCCAACTTCGAGATCAACGGCACCCAGCCCGTGGTTCTCGACTACTCCATCCCCCTCGCCCTCGGCGTCTCCGTCGCGATCGGTGTGTTCTTCGGGGTCTACCCCGCTGGGCGCGCCGCGGCGATGCGACCCATCCAGGCGCTCCGCGCCATCTAACCAAGGAAGAACAATGACTGACATCGAAACACCCACAGAAGCAGCGCCCAAGAAGAAGCTCAGCCGATTCGTCACCCCGACCCTCGTACTCGTCGCGGTTCTCGCGGTCGGCGTCGTCGGTGGCGTGGTCATCGGCCAGAGCACCGCGACAGCGGCTGGCCCCGGCGGCATGAGCCAGGGCCAGTTCCCCGGGACGGGCGGCACGACCGACGGCACGGCCCCGACCGGCATGGGCGACTTCACCTCGGGCACGATCGTCTCGGTCGACGGCTCGACCGTCGTGCTCGAGCTCGAGGACGGCAGCCAGGTGACGGTGAACACGGCGGATGACACGACAGTGACGAAGACGACGGATTCCACCGTCTCCGACCTCGCCGCGGGCGAAGAGGTCACCGTGATCGGTGCAGCCGACGACGACGGAACAGTGACGGCGACATCCATCTCGCAGGGTGCCCGTGGTTTCGGTGGCGGCGCTCGCCCCACCGACACCGGTACAGACGACTAGACAGTCACCGAGTCTGTGGCGGCCTCTCCCGCAACCCGAGGGCGAGGTCGCCACAGCAGCGCTCCGAGACCAATGGATGCAACGAACAGCACGAATCCCGCGGTGGTGATCCAGTTCGACACCGTCGGCTGATACCACGGACCGTAATCGCCCGGCTCGGCCGGCAGGATCTCGGAGGTCGCGATGAACTCCGGGTCGAGGCCCGCAAGCCCCGCGAAACCCTCGAGTCCGTAACGCAGGCCGACGAAGTTGCCGAGGTCCCACAGCGACCAGACGGCGCCCCCGAGCATGACACCAGCGGCTACGAGGGTGAGTCGTCCGATCGGGCCGATCACGCGCGCCTCCGCTGCCAGTCCAGAGCGTGGATGGCGACGGCAGACACGATTGCCGCTAGGCCGACGCCGAAGAACCACGGCACGAAGGTCTGCGTGACGGAGATGAACAGGTAGAAGTTCTCGCCGAGGTCGCTGCTGATCGTCGACTGCTCGTAGAGGTTCCAGTTGATCAGGATTCCCACGGCGACGCATACGAGACCGATCACCCACAGCACTGCGAGCCACGGGTTGAAACGTGCTCGCTCCGGCTCGACATATTCTGCGACGTCCGCCGGGGGAGGCAACTCCCTCTCGACCACGGGAGGCGGTGGCGCACTGGCCACAGTCGACGGCACGACCGTCGCGGGCGCGGCTGGCACAGCCGTCGCGGGTTCGGGCTCGAACAGGGTCCTGCGTTGCTGCGGCTGCTCCATCGCTGCTCCTTGCGTCACAGCGATTCTAGAACGGGTGGTCCACCGCGCTCAGGCGTCGGCGCGCTTCATCCGGAACTCGGTGAAGTACGAGCCGAAGGTCAGATTGGCGCGGCTCTTCTGGCCCTTGCCTCGCGTGGCGTTGACGACCTCGGGCTTGAAGGCGCGCTTGTCGTAGAACTTGCGGGTCTGCTTGTGACCCTCCCAGATCCAGAGGTAGTCCGGTTTGGCGACGTCGAGCAGCTGGCTGCCGATGCCCTGCTTGCGGGAGTTCGGCGCTACGTAGAAGAAGTACAGTTCGGAGAATCCTTCGTCACCGGGTTCGCGACCGGGACCTACCCCGATGAATCCCATGATGCGGCCGTCGATCTCGGCGACCCATTGCTTGTACTCGTCGCCCTTGCTCAGGAACTTCTCCCACAGGCTGGCCATGACGAGCGGCGTGAGTTGGGCAACAACAGAATCGGGCAGCACACCCTCGTAGAGATCTTTCCAGCAGTAGGAGTGGAGCATTCCCAGTGCGGCAGCATCGGCCGGTTCGGCGCGTCGTATCGTGGCTCCCATGTCCCAATGGTAGGGAGCCAATGTTTCAGGCATGGGTCCAACCAAGTAAGCAGTTACCCCCAGTTTGCGGGAGTCCGGCAACCACGTCGGGGGTCTCACTTAAGCTGTGGACATGGCCCGCGTCGCATCCACCTTTCGCTGCACAGAGTGCGGTTGGTCGAACGCCAAGTGGGTCGGCCAGTGCGGTGAGTGCCAACAGTGGAACACGATGGTGGATGTCACGACCGGCGCCACCGGCGTGCGCAAGGTCACTCCCGCCCGCATCGGTGAGGGCAGGGCGGCGCGGCCGATCACCGAGATCGGCGCAGAATCCGTCGCGCACTGGCCGAGCGGCATCAGCGAGTTCGACCGGGTGCTCGGCGGCGGCATCGTGCCGGGCGCTGCGATCCTGCTGAGCGGGGAGCCCGGGGTCGGCAAGTCCACGCTCCTGCTCGAGGTCGCGAGCCGCGCCGCAGCCATCGGCCAGCGTGTGCTCTACGTCAGCGCCGAGGAGTCGGTGAGCCAGGTGCGCCTGCGCGCCCAGCGCACCGGTGCCCTGCAGCCCACGCTCTTTCTCGCGGCCGAGACCGACCTCGCCACGATTCTCGGCCAGATCGACCAGGTCGACCCGCAGCTCGTGATCGTGGACTCCGTGCAGACCGTGGCGTCATCGCTGTCGGAGGGGCTGGCCGGGGGTCCGTCACAGGTGCGGGAAGTGGCATCCACTCTCATTCGCGTGTCGAAAGACCGCAACCTGCCCGTGCTGCTCGTCGGCCACGTGACGAAGGACGGCACGATCGCCGGCCCCCGCCTGCTGGAGCACCTCGTCGACGTCGTGCTCCACTTTGAAGGCGACCGCCAGACCTCGCTGCGCTTCGTGCGCGCGCAGAAGAACCGCTTCGGCCCGACCGACGAGGTGGGCTGTTTCGAGATGACCGGCGACGGCATTGCCGAGATCGCCGACCCGTCAGGGCTTTTTCTGTCGCGCGCGCGCCAGCCCACGAGCGGCACGTGCGTCACGATCACCGTCGAGGGCCGCCGCGCGCTGCCGGTCGAGGTGCAGGCGCTCATCGTCAAGTCGCAGGCTCCGCAGCCACGGCGCGTGGTCAACGGGGTCGACGGATCCCGCGTGGCGATGGTGCTCGCGGTGCTCGAGCGACGGGCGGGCATCCCACTCTCCGGGTTCGATGTCTACGTGTCGACGGTCGGCGGCATCCGCGTGGTCGAGCCAGGCGCTGACCTTGCAATCGCCCTCGCCATTGCGAGCGCGCACCGCGACAAGGCGTTTCCGATCACGCAGGTCGCGATCGGCGAGATCAGCCTCGCCGGTGAGATCCGCCCAGCGCCGTCGGCCAAACAACGCGTCTCCGAGGCTCGCCGTCTCGGATTCTCGACGATCATCGACGCGGATGCAACGCACCTGCGCGAGGCGATGCGCCTGGCGTTCGCGGGCTCGACTGTCGAACGCGTCGAGATCCCCGACTTCTAGCGAGTCGTCTTCTCGCTACTCGTCGCCGTCCTCGGGCGGCGTCGTCTCGTCGGCGTCGGAGCCCTTCTGCGGCTGCGCGTAGTCGGGCAATGGCGGATTGGTCACGCCATCCTCGCTGCCGCGACGCATGCCGTCGGCGAAGTCCTCGCCGATCTCGGGCTCGGTGTACGGGGTGTCACTCATCGTCGGTCTCGCTTTCTGTAGTGGTCGCGCTCGACTCCATGTCGCGCGCCGTCGTCACTCGCTGGCCCTCGACGAGGGCGTGCGGATTGGGCCTGCTCACGGCGTCGCCGTTCCCTCGTCGGGAGCGATCTCGTCGCGTGACTCCTCGGTCGTGTCGCCACTCGCGGGGCTCCCGCCGGGCAGGAGCGACGCGACCTCATCGTCGTCAGCGATGTCGGGGGCGAGGTCAGCGTCTGCGGGAACCGTGCCGTCGTCGTAGGGGTTGCTCATCATGCTCCGTTCGGTTGCAGGACGACCTTGATGCAGCCGTCCTCCTTCTTCTGAAAGGTCTCGTACATCTCGGGTGCGCGCTCCAGCGGAACGTGGTGCGTCGCGAGGTCTCCGACGCCGAGCGGGTCGGTCGAGTCGGAGACGAGGGGCAGCAGGTCGTCGATCCAGTTGCGCACGTTGCACTGGCCCATGCGCAGCGACACCTGCTTGTCGAACATCGTCTTCATCGGCATGACGTCGGCGTCTCCGCCGTAGACCCCGCTGAGCGAGACTGTTCCACCGCGACGCACGAGTTCGATAGCCGAATGGATGGCAGCGAGCCGGTCGATCCCGGCCTTCTCCATCGCCGGGCGCGCGATGGCGTCGGGCAGGAGGCCAACGGCAGCCTGGGCGAAGGCTGCGACGGGGTTGCCGTGCGCCTCCATCCCCACAGCGTCGAGAACCGAGTCGGGGCCGCGACCGAGGGTGCGTTCGCGCAGTTCGGCGACGGTGGAATCCTTCAGGTCCCAGGTCTCGATGCCGTGGCGCTCGGCCATGGCGCGACGCTCGGGCACCGGGTCGACGGCGAGCACCTCGTAGCCGAGGTGGCGGCCGATGCGGGCGGCGAGCTGGCCGACGGGGCCGAGTCCGAGCACGGCGAGGGTGCCGCCCTCCGGCACTGCGGCGTACTGCACGCCCTGCCACGCGGTCGGGAGGATGTCGCTCAGGTAGAGAAAGTTGTCATCCGGCAGGTCGCTTTCGACGACGACGAGGTTGTAGTCGGCGCGGAGCACGCGGAGAAACTGCGCTTGCCCTCCAGGAATCTGACCGTAGAGCTTCGTGTAGCCGTAGAGCGAGGCGCCGGAGCCCTGCTCGCGCACCTGCGTGGTCTCGCACTGGCTCTGCAGCCCGCGCTGGCACATGAAGCACTCGCCACACGCGATGACGAACGGCACCACGACGCGATCGCCGACCCGCACGCTGGTGACCGCACTGCCGACCTCCTCGACGATGCCCATCGGTTCGTGGCCAAGGATGTCGCCCTCGCCGAGGAACGGACCGAACAGCTCGTAGAGGTGCAGGTCGGAGCCGCAGATCGCCGTCGACGTGATGCGCACGATTGCGTCGGTCGGTTCGAGCAGCTGGGGGTCGGCTACCTCGTCGACGCGTACGTCGCGCTTGCCGTGCCAGGTGAGAGCTTTCATGATCCGAACCTTTCTGCGCAGGTGAAGCAGTACGGCGTGTACGGGCGGGCACCCAGGCGCGCATAGCTGATGTCTGCGCCACAAACGGTGCAGGCACCGTAGCTGTCGTCGTGGATGCGACCGAGCGCGACATCGATCTGGGCGAGACGGTCGCGTGCCTGCCGCAGGAGTGCAGCGCTCTGGGACTGCTCGAACGCGAGCGTCGGACCCTCGGGGTCGTGCTCGTCGTCGGTCGGGGAGTCGTGGCGTGAGACCTGCACGGTGTGCACGTCGGCGCTGAGCTGGGTCATGGTGAGCTCGGTGTCGCGACGCTCGGCTTCGAGTCGACGCTCCAGTAGTTCTTTCTGGCGCTTCGAGAGCGCCGCACCCCGCGGGGTGGCAACAATTGTCATATCCGCAGTACATACCCGCGGGCGGCGGCTCACTACCCCTTGACCTCCCAGCTTGGGGAGTTCCCAGCTTGGGGTCGTGCTAGGCGAGCAGGAACGCGTTGAGCTGTGCGGTGAGGTCGGAGTCCACCGCGAGCGCCCTACCGTCGAGTTCGCGCACGGGAGCGGCGAGCCGCACGCTCGACACGAGCCAGGCGGCATCCGCCGTGGCGAGCTCGGCAACCGTCACGAGCCCGGAGCGGGTCTCGAAGCCCGTGCCCTGTGCCCACTCGAAGACCCGCGCCTGGGTCGTCCCGGGAAGCATTCCGCTCCTCGGGGTCGCGAGAACCGAACCGTGACGGAGCACAACGCTCGACGTGGTTCCCTCGAGCACGTAGCCGTCGCTGCTCACGAGGATGGCGTCGTCCGCACCCCGACGCTGGGCTTCGCGCAGAATCGCGGCGTTGGCCGCATAACTGAGCGTCTTGGCGCCGACGAGGAGCCACGGCGATGTCTCCGCGACGTCGTGGCGGTAACCACGATCGAGGGTTACCACGCGCAGTCCCTTTCGGGCGGCGCCGTGGTCGGGAGCGGGTGTGGCGATCACCCAGCCGGTGGGGCGCCCCTCGCCCTCCACGCCGCGGGTGAGCACGAGCTTGACGACGTGCTGGCCACCCGGTGCGAGCTCGGCCACCACAGCGAGGATCGCCGCGCGCCAGGCCTCGGCATCCGGCGCGGGGAGGTTGAGGCGGGCGGCACTCACGGCGAACCGGTCGAGGTGCGCGTCGAGCGCCTGTGCCACGCCGCCGCTCACGCTGAGCGACTCGAAGACTCCGTCGCCGCGAGTGACGCCGAGGTCGAGCACACTCAGGTGGGGCTCGCGTGGGTCAACGAGGGTGAAGGGAGCAGCACCCGGCGCGTGCGGCTCAGCCTCGAGCGACGGCCGGTTGAGCAGCGCGAGCACACGGGGTGGCATCCAGTGCTCCTAACCGACGACCGGAATGCTGGCCGTGTCGTTGTAGCTCGACCGGCGCGGGATGAAGAACGCGATGATGACACCGACGACGGCAACGCCAGCACCGATGATGAAGACCAGGCGGAACGCCTCGTGCGTCGGGATGGCGACCTCGCCCGCGAAGGCGACGTGGGTCGACATAATGACGCCGACGATCGTTGCCGAGACCGTGGAGCCGAGTGTGCGCATGACCGAGTTGAGGCCGTTGGCGGCCGCCGTCTCACCCGGTGGCACGGCGTTCATGATGAGGGTCGGCATCGCCGCGTAGGCGAAGCCGACACCGAAGCCGACGAGGGTCGAGATGAGGATCACGTGCCACACCTCGGTGTTGAGCACGGTGCCGAGGGCGAAGGTCACGGCGATGATCCCGGCGCCGAGAATGAGACTCACGCGCGGCCCCCGGCGGTTCGACAGTCGCGCGGCGAGCGGCGACGTGAAGAACATCACGAGTCCGAGCGGCATGAGGCACAGGCTCGCGATGAGCAACGGAAGGCCGAACGCGACACCCGTCTCCGGAGAGGCCTGCAGCAGGATCGGCATCGATCCCGAGACGATGAAGAACGCGAAGCCGACCGAGATCGAGGCGAGGTTGGTGAGCAGCACCGGCCGGCGCGCTGCGACCCGCAGATCGATGAGCGCGTGCGGCGTGCGCAGCTCGAACCAGCCCCAGAGCAGCAGCACCACGAAGCCGCCGATCAGGAGGCCCAGCGTGAGCGGGCTCCCCCAGCCCCAGACATTGCCCTTCGACACGGCGAGCAGTATCCCGACGAGACCGACGGCGAGACCGACCGCACCGACGAAGTCGAAACGCCCCGCCGAGCACAGCGTGCTCGGCGGAACGATGAACAGCACGGCGAGAAAGGCCAGCACGGTCAACGCTGTGGCGAGCCAGAACAGGTAGTGCCAGGAGAAGTTCTGCGCGATCACGGCAGCGACCGGAAGCCCGACCGCCCCACCGATACCCAGCGTCGCGCTGACGAGCGCCACCGCGGCGCCGAGATTCTTCGGATGGATGACGTCGCGCAGCACACTGATGCCGAGCGAGATGACCCCGAGCCCGATGCCTTCGAGTGAGCGCCCGATGATCATCGGCACCACGGTGTTGGAGAGCGCTGCAACGATCGACCCCGCCGTCATGATGAGCAGCAGGGCGAGGAGAATGCGGCGCTTGCCGTACATGTCGCCGAGGCGGCCGGAGATCGGGGTCGAGATCGCGGCGGCCAGGAGCGTGGAGGTCAGCACCCACGACGTGTCGGCGGCGTTGCTGTCGAGCAGTTGCGGCAGCTCGGGCAGGATCGGGGTGACGAGGGTCTGCATGAACGCGGCGATGAGTCCAGTGCCGGCGAGCGTCGCAACGATGAGCGTGTCACTCGGCTTGCGGCTGAGCTGCCGTCGCTGTCGCGGGGTCAGGGAGCCGTCGTCATCCATTCGATTCAGACTACGCCTGCTAGTCGAGCACCGGTTCCGAGTAGGCGTACGGCTGGCCTCCGCTGCCGATGTAGGTGACGAACACGACACCCGTGGCTCCCGTGACCGTGTCGACGACTCCGCAGCTGACCGGGGTGGCCTTGTCGAAGTAGTCGGCGTCGTCGGGGCAGGTGACCGTGTAGGCCGTGCCGGTGCGAGCGACCTCGTTCTGGACGATGGTTTCTTCGGCGACGGTCGCAACCAAGGGCGTCGCGAGCGCGGGGGCGAGCAGCGCCAACACGATCGACAGCCCGAAGAATGCAACGTTGACGGCCAGGAAGGTGATGAGCGGAGCGGCGCCGATTCCGGCCTCGCGACGAGTGCGCACGTACCGAGCGATGAGGTAGGCGAGCGGTCCGAGAAAAATCCAGCCCCACGAGGCCCGTGTTGTGAAGCCGTGGAAGCCGAGAAGCTTGTGGTCCCGCATCGCCCACGCCAGATTCGCGACGGGCCAGGCCAGCGCTGCGAGGAGGGTGAGAAACGGCGACTGCGTGAACACGAGCACTGCGATCATAAGCGCGGCCGATAGCAGGGACACGATCGGCCCGAGGGCGATGAGCCACACCGACACAGTTCCGGAGCGCGACGGAGTGAAGACGTAGGGGGCTTCTGCGACCTCGCGGTACGTCGCCGTCTCCCCGAACGTGGAGACGTAGTCGCGCCGCTCGCTGGCCACAGGAGCCGCGGGCAGGGGCGCTACCTCGGGCACGAGCACGGCGGCTGCAGCGATCACCGGGATCGCGCCCTCGAGGTGTGCGGTCCACCCGTTGCCGTCCCACCAGCGCTTGGGGCTGCCCGCGTCCGCCGTCGGGTCTGAATACCATCCCGGGGGCGGGAGGGTGGTCATGGCCTAGAGCTCCAGCGCCGCGAGAATGTCTTCGGCCGCGGCCTGCATCGGGTGGGGACCCGCGACGTCGAACCACACGGCGTCGATCACGCCGACGTTCATGCCGAGAAACTCCTTGAGTCCTGCGGCGTCGTAGGCGAGCACGCGGTGGTTGGTCTCCTTGGGGAGCATCGCAACGTAGTTGGCGGCCGAGGAGAACAGCAGGAGCATGTAACCGTCGGCGTCGTCCCGCTTGAAGACCCGCACCTGGGGCGTGCCCTCACCGTCGAGAAGCGGCACGATGACCTTGTCGTTGCGCAGCGCGAAGGCTACTGCTGCGACATCCTGCTGCTCCAGCGCGCTCGCAAGCTGCGCCGAACGGAACGCCGGATCACTAAGCGTTGAGTATTTCTTCTTCGCCATGGTGTGATCAGTAAAGCAGAAACTGCTTGGTGTCCTTGGATTCAACGCCATCAACACTCGCCGACAGGTGGTAGCTCGCGCCCCCGGCGGTGACCTGAGGGCGGTCTCCCTCACACGTCTCAGCGCTGGAGCGGGTGCGGTCCCAGGCGATCGGGGTCGTCGATAGCGTCTTGCCGGCCTCGAGGGTGACCTCGTTCGGCTCGGACTCCGCAGCGCAGTCGGTGGAGGTCCAGACTGTCTCATCACCCGTCGTGATCGTGTAGACCTGCACATCGGGGCCGACCGAGAAGGTGCAGTCGGTTGCGCCCTTGTTCTCGATCGAGAGCGACACGAGCGGCTTCTCGCCGGCCTTGTAGCTGCCCTTGTCGGTGATCGCGATGACCTCGATCGCTTCTTTCGCGCAGGTTCCATCGGCGTTCTCGGGCGTAGCCACGGCCGAGGAGCTGGCCTTGGGCGTGCTCGAGCCGGTGGGCGTCGGGGTGCCGGATCCGGGCTTGACGATGATCAGCACGACGATGACGATGACGGCGACCAGACCGAGGCCCACGAGCAGTCGTCGGCGCCAATACACGCCGCTCGGCTGGGGGCCAACAGGGTTCCTGAAGGTCGACATACTTCAGCGTAAGCGCGCCACCCGTTAAACCCCGGCTGGCGGGTCGGCGTGTGCCCTAAGCGATGTGCTTGAGCATGCGGGTGTTGCCGAGCGTGTTCTGCTTGACCCGCGACAGGTCGAGGAACTCGGCGATGCCCTCATCGGGCGAGAGCGTCAGCTGCACGAAGATGTCGGGCTGCACGATCTCGTCGCTGATCGGCTCGAAGCCGTTGCGGCTGAAGAACTCCACCTCGAAGGTGAGGCAGAACAGGCGGCTGAGACCGAGCGCCCTGGCGTCCGCCTCGATGCGCTCGAGGAGCGCTCGACCGACACCCTGCCCGAGCCATTCCGGCGCGACAGCCAGCGTGCGGACCTCGGCGAGGTCCTGCCACATGACGTGGAGCGCGCCGCATCCAATCGGCTTGTCGTTCTCGTCGACGGCGATGCGGAACTCCTGCACGGCTTCGTACAGCACGACGAGGTCTTTGCCGAGGAGGATGCGCTGGTTGACGAGCGGCTCGACGAGCAACTGGATGTAGGGGATGTCGCTCGTGCGGGCCGGGCGCACAGAGAAGGTCGAGGTCACTTCTTCACAGTACTCAGTTGCCCAGGCTCACGAGGAACACCACGACGCCGCCGACGATCCTGCCGACACCGATGAGCAGTTCGGAGAGGTCGGCGATCACGCCCACCGCCTCCCAGACGTCGGGGTCGAGCGCGAAGACGAGAACGTCGCCGATCATGTCGAGGGCCAGAAGATCGTCGTCGGTGAGTGCCTCGTAGCGCACGCCCAGCTCGCGCACCCACTCCTTCTCGAGGCCGAAGAGCACCGCATAGGGCAGGAGCTTCTCGTTGAGCACGAGCACTTGCGCGTCGATGCTCACGTCGTGGCGCAGCTCCGCTCCCTGCGGGGACTGCAGAAAGGCGAGGCGATCTTTCTCGGCGAGGGCGATGTAGTCGCGCATGCCCCACAGGTGGTCGACGGTGCGGTCGGCGGCGGGCAGCGGCACGATCGGCTGTGCGCTGCCGCGACCGAAGGTGCGCTCGAGCCACGTGCGCTCCCGCGCCTGCCCGGCGACGACGAGGCGGGCAACGGCGCGTCCGTGCGGAAACCGGAGCCTGCGGCCGAGCGCCCTGTTGCGCTTCGGACGCACCTCGAGCTTCTCGCCCACAGCCCCGCGCGGAAACAGCGCCTGCATCATGTCCATCTCGTCCGGCCCAAGACCGTCGAGCGACTTCAGCGTGAGGGTGAAGCCGGACTGCCGCTTACGCGTCGAGTCGAGCGGCGCGATCGTGAGCGCCTTGCGCACGGCGAGGTCGACGATCTGCGCGGAGATGGCGCGGGTGCCCTCACCGACGAGTTCAGCGGCGGCGAGCAGGCTGAGCCCGGCGGGCGCCTTGTACTCGGGAACGATGATGCGGTTCGGGCGACGGAACATTGCTCAACGGTAGCCGAGAGGGGCCACCCGCGAGCGACCTGTTGCGCTCGCGGGTGACCATCGAGGGGGATTCGGGCCACCTCGTCGTTCAGGAGCAAAGTAGTCGTTTGCTCCCTCATCGCCAGCACGGCGATGGTCAGTTCCTTCCGGCGGGGGACGAGAGGAGAACTTCTCAATAATCTCGCGCAGCCCGGCCCACGAAGCCACCGCGTCTTGCTATCACCCCAGTTTTCAGTCCGCGCTCGCCACACGTGTGCGACACGGCGCGATGCCGGCTGGATAAAGTTGATTCAAAGTCGAAATCGGGTTCGACTGGGAGCACGTCATCTCTTGGAGTCGGTCTGGTGAGTCCTGCGTTCGATGTTCCTGTTTCGCGCATGAAGGCGCTCGACCGGCCGCGGCTGATTGACGAGCTCGGGGTCGGAGACGACCGCGTGAACCTTACCGTCGTGCATGGCGCGGCCGGAAGTGGTAAGTCCACTGCACTTGCCCAATGGGCCCATTCTCTTGAGTTGTCGAACGAAGATCTCCTGTGGGTCACCCTGTACGCCGACGACGCTGGCCCGCTGCCATTCTGGGAACGCATCACTTCTGCGCTGGTAAGTCACGGCATTGTGCCCGAAGCTGCTCCTTCTGCGCTGCACGCACCCACCGACCGCCTGCGTGCTGTGACCCGCCCGCTGACCCTCGTGCTCGACGACTATCACCTCGTGGAGGGCGACTCAGTCGACGCGCAAGTGCGGCTGATCACGCAGTCGTCGCCCTGCCTTCGTTTCGTTGTCGGAACCCGAACCACTGGCGCGCTTCACTCCGTCGAGCTCGCAGCGCGAGTGTCCACAAGGGTGCTGACGGCCGACACTCTCGCCTTCACTCACGATGAATCGCTCGCACTGCTCGACGGCAGCGGGATCGCAGACATAGAGGCTGTGGCGGCCTCTATCCACACCGCAACCCTCGGCTGGCCGCTGGCCAGTCAGGCTCTGCTCGTCGAAGTGCGGCGCGACCCCTCAAGCGCTGCGCACCTTGCGACCATCGGATCGCGCCGCTCGCATTTCGTCGACGAGATCGTCACGTCGACCTTGGCCGCCAAAGATGCCGATGACAGGGAGCTTCTCCTCCGCCTCGCCCTCGCCGACGAGTACACCGTCGAGATGGCGGCGGAACTCGCGGAGCGCCCGAAAGCGTGGGTCGCAGCGCGGCTCGATGAGTTCGAAGGCGACGGCATCGGCACCTGGCAGTCGAGGTCGGGCATCCTCTGGTTCAAGATGCACCCTCTCCTGCTCGAAGCTTTCGCGAGGGCATCAGCGCGCGAGCTCGCCGCCGATACCTCTCGCCGCATTCGCGGAACACTATCGGATCGGCTCGTCCAGTCGCGCACGCTGCGCGCTCTCGAGCTGGCCTTCTCAATACAGGACTGGGCGCGCATGGAGCGTACCTTTCTCCTGCACTACTCGCGACTCATGTACTACAACTCCCCCGCAGTGCTCGCGATGCTCCACGAGGTTCCCCGCGGCGTGATGCGCGCCCATCCCGAGATGCTCGGCGCAGAGCTCTCGCAGGCTTACGGTTCACAAGCCACGGTTGAGCAGTTGGCGAGCATGCTCTCGGTGATCGACGCAAACCGTCGATCGTGGGAGCTCGACAGCGGCGTTCTCGGTGCCACCGGAGAGATCATGAACACCGGAGTTCACCGGATCTTCGGCGAAACGCAGACCGCTGTGCGCAGCGCAGACCGTGCGCTGGAGATTCTCAACCGCACAGCGCCGGGTGCCCTTCTCGCCGACAGTCAGGCAGTACCCGTCGTCTATATGCAGGCAGCCGTGACATATCTCGCAGCGGGGCAGTACTCGCGCGCCCTCGCGGTACTCGTTCGCGGGCGCGACACCGCACTGCAACACGGCGCGGTCGGCGAACAGTTCCAGGCGGTCTCGGTCACCGCGATGGCTGAGGCTCTCCGGGGTTCGCTCCCTGCGGCCCTCGAATGGATCACGCGCACCGAAGACGCAGAACCGTACGATGGATGGCTCGGCGGCTGGGTCGGCGCAGGCTACGACGTTGCTCGCGCCTATGTCGCACTAGATCGCTGGGATCTGGACGGCGCCCGCGACGCACTCGAAGCTCTTAAGCCGCGCGAGCCCTGGATCGAGTATTGGCCGTACATCGCTTTCGCACAGGCTCAGCTCGACCTGCTGAACCACGGAGCAGTGGAGGCGCACGCTCGCCTCGCCGCGACCTTCTCGCGCAAGAAGTGGCGACCGCCCGCACCCTCGTCGATGCTTGCGCCACTCGTCGCGCTCAGCGCCGAACTCCTCTCCCTGTCTGGTCAGCCGATCCGCGCAGCGGAAGAACTCCGTGCCTCCCCCGTATCGGGACACCACATCGACCTCGCGCGAGCCCGACTCGCGGCGATCCGTGGGGAACACCACATGGCAATGGCACTCGCCGACCCTGTCGTCTGGGCGAGCGAAGAGAACCCCCGACTCCGTGCTGAAGCATTGCTTACCGTGGCATCCATTGCTCTCGAACAGGGTCAGGAGCACCGCGCACTCGACACCTTCGTGGATGCGAGCCGCACCCTCGCGGAGCACGGGCTGCGGTTGTCGCTCCTCACGGTAGCGAGCGGACAGCTTGCGCAACTCGTCGAGCTCGCGCGTGCGGCCAAGAAGGACATCGACTTCTCGATGTTCGCGCGCGTACCCGACCTGCACAGGCACACGGTGAGTGTCGAGCCGCTGAGCAAGGCCGAGCGCCGTGTGCTGAGCGCCCTGCGAAGCGCGGGTGATGTCGAGACGGCCGCAACATTACTGCACCTGTCGGTGCACACCGTCAGGTACCACGTGAAACGTACCTATCGAAAGCTCGGCGTCACCACGCGCTCAGACGCGGTGGCTCGCGCTCAGGAACTCGGGATGCTCGATACCCTGTAGGGCGGGCCCCGGTACATGGTCCGGGGCCCGCTGCCTCACGCGCGGTGCAGCGGTTCTCGCTTGCGTCGTCGCGACAACAGGATGAACAGGAACCCGCCCCCGAGGAGTGCGAGCGCCAGCATCATCGAGATCTCCAGCCCGGAGACACCGGTGGTGGCGAGCTTCGTGATCGTGGTCGACACCGAACAGAACTCGTCGCCGTTGTCGGCAGCATCGGCGGCACACGCGGCCGCGGCAGAAGTCGGTGCCGAGGCGCCGAGGCCCACGAGGTTGACCAGTCTGCGGTCACCTGTGACTCCACCATTGATCTTCACTGAGTAGGTGATGGTCTCGGTCGCGCCCGATGCGAGTTCGCCCGACCAGGTCAGCACCGGTGCCGCGAAGCTCACCGTACCCGCCGAGGCGGTCGCGTCGTTATTGAACTTGGCGTCGTCGAGCACGCCGACCATGGAGTCCCGGATCACTGCCGGGTCTGCCGACGTGAAGTCGCCCGCCCCGAGGTTGGTCACGGTGATCGTGTAAGTAACCACCTGCCCGAATCCGGCTACTCCCGCGTCAATCGACTTGGTGTAGGCGAGACTGCGCACCGCCGAGACCACTGTCACGTCGCGCTCGGGCACCGCACATGGCGAAACTCCGCCGGGACACGTGTCATCGGTCCAGTCGGTGGCGAACCGCGGATCCACAGACGCCGTGTTGGAGAGCGACTGGTTGCCGGTGAGAGGCTTGTTGACCCGCATCGAGTAGGTGACTGTCACCGTCGCACCTCCAGCCAGTGAACCCGACCAGACGAGGGAGTTGCCCGCAATCGTCGCCGACCCGATGGATGCGACGACGACACCGTCGAGAGTCGCATCATCGAGCACGTCACTGAGGTCGTCGGTGAAGGTAGCAAGTTCACCACCGGTGAAGTCGACGTCACTCGTGTTTGTGTACGTGATCGTGTAATCGACGACAGCGCCTGGCGACAGAACACCCGTGCTGGCGGTCTTCTCGATCTCGAACGAGGGGAGCTCTGTCGAGGTGATAACGCAGTCGTCTCCAACACACGCTGATGCCGCCGGGGTGGCCGGGGTTCCGCCCGGCAAGGCTGGCGCGAAGGCGATGTTGTCGAGGCTCAAGTCGCCCTCCGCCTGAACCGTCACCGAGTAACTGAGCTCCACTGCAGCGCCGACCGCGAGCGGACCCGCCCAACGAATCCGTTCACCCAGGCTCGTGATCGTGCCGGCGGCGGGGGATGCCGTCACCGCACCCGTCAGTGCCGCGTCGTCGAGAACACCCGACAGGTCGTCCCAGACCTCAGCAGGGAAGTCGGCGGTGAAGTCGCCCTCGCCGGTGTTCACGATGCGCACCGTGTAGGTCACAACGTCGCCGATCTCAACGATCGCGGGTGCATCAGACGATTTGGTGATCGTGAGCTCGGGAAGTTCGATATCGGCGGCCGCGAGATCAGTCGTGACGACGTCGCCATCGGTGCTCGACGCAACGCTCGCGCCGTTCGACCAGCCGCCGGCCCGGCTGGACTGACCGGAGGGCAGCGTGGCACGCACGGCGATGTCAAAGACGTGGGTCGCACCGCCGGCCAAGGGCGTTCCCGCCGCGACCACGACAGTGTCGCTCGCGCCGTTCCAGCCAGCTTCGGTCGCCGGGCTACCGGCTCGCGGGGTTGCGGTCTGCGAGCTGACGACGGTGCCGGTCGGCAGGTCGAGCTGGTCGGCGAGTTCGTAGGCGAGGTCCACGTCAGCGGTCGGGTTCTGCACGGTGATGACGTAGCTCACGATCCATGAACCGTCGGCCTGGCGCACGGGCGCGCCATCCACTGTCTTCGTGACTGCAGGATCGAACGCGGTGACACAGGCAGCGGCATCGCGGTCGGAGCCACCGGAGATGACCGTCGCGAGGTTTCCGAAGCCGGTTCCCGTCTCACTCGGCGCGATGGCACAGTCACCCGCACCGGCGGTACCCCTCACGGCGTGCGAATCGATGATGGCGCGCACTGTGTACTGGTGGCTTCCACCACCGGGGAGAGCAATCTGCTCTGCGACTGTCGTTGCAGAGGCACCGTTCCAGCCGGACTCCACGACGACACCCGCAGGGTGAGCGGTGATCGAGGGAGCGCCGACGAGAGTGATGCCCGTTCCGAGGGTGAACTCATCGTTCAGGTCGTAGACCGTCGTCACAGCGGGGTTGGGGTTGCCGACCGAGATGCGGTAGAGCACCTCCCAGGTTCCGTCTGACTGCTGCTTCTGGCTCAGGACCGTCTTCGACACGCCCGCGATGGGCACGTCGGGCACGTCGGCGCACGCGACATCCGAGGTCACTCGCGCTCCGATCGAGAGGGTCACCTCATTGCGCATTCCCCCCGCACCCTGGTCGGGGGCGCAGTACTGCTCCGCCGCGTCCAGTCCCGCCGCAGCGGCGAACTCCACGGTGACGGTGTACACCTGCGTTCTCGGGGTCGTCGGGCCGGTCGCCTGGGCGATCGTCGCGTTCGCGATGAGGGTGTTTCCCTCACCGTCGAAGTCGGGCTCGATCGTCACGCCCGCAGGACCGGTGACGGAGACCGCACTGACGGTGGTGCCCGCAGGGAAGTCGAACGAGTCGGCGAGCGTGTACGGGTAGCTGGCCGGGCCCGTGGTTGCGCGGTTGGTCACTGCGAGCTCGTACTCGAGAGTCCAGATTCCTGTCGCGGCGTCCTGTACGGGAGACCCGGCGACCGTCTTGACGACACTTGGATCGTTTGCAGGAGTGCATGCAACAGCAAACGGATTCGGCGTCACGACGCCGCTGGCCAGGGTTGCAACATTGCGGAATCCGGTGCCGGTCTCACCCGAGGCGAGCTGGCAGTCCATGTCGGTGACGTTGGCGTCGGTGATCAGCACCGTGTCTGCGGTGACGCTCACCGCGTAGGTGTGAACTGCACCTCCCGCGAGATCGATGTCGGTCGACACGTTCGTGACGGAACTACCGTTCCACGAGGGGTTGGTTGGTGCATCCGTCGAGCTAATGGATGCCGCCGTGACCGAGATGCCGTCGCCGAACTGCAGACGGTCACCGAGGTCATAGCTCGTCGCAATAGTGGCGCTCGGATTGCTCACGGTGATCTGGTAGCCGATCGTCCACTCACCGCTCACTGAATCGATGACGGTGGACACAACGCTCTTCGCAACGCTGGGTGTCGGCTCAGCCGTGACGGGCGCGCACGCTGCGGCCTGGCCGAGCTGGGTCGTGCTGGACCCCGCAAAGAGGCGCGCCGTGTTGGCGTATCCGCCGGAACCCGCTGGTGCACAGGCCAAGGCCGCGCCGGCGACAGCGCCCGCGGGAACGCTCGTGTTCACCGTGATCGTGAATACCCGCGGAGTACCGGAAAGCACGCGGTCGGGGCTCGAGAGGAGAGCTGACTGCGCGGCGCCGGTGAATGACGTGTTGATCACAGCGCTGGCAGGGCCGGTAACGGCCACGGAGTTGGTGGTCACTCCAGCCGGGAAGCCGAGCACGTCGGAGATCGTGTACGCGAGACCCGTAGAAGGAGCACCCGCAGGAGCTGTTGCCGTCAGGGTGTAGACGACGTTCCACGACCCGTCACCGAGCTGGGTCGGCGTGGCCACAGTCTTGGTGATCGTCGGTGTGACGGGCTGTACACAGACCCACTTGGCGGTGCTTACGCCACCGACGGGCGTGAAGGTCGCGGTGTTTCCGAACCCACCGTTCGAGTTCGTGACACACGCGGCGCTCGTTGAGGGGACGAAGGTCGCGGTGACGACGGTGAGCTCATAGTGATGGCTCGCACCAGCCGGGATGCTCGCGCCGCTGACTACGGGGCCTGTGCCGAACCACGCCACCGGGGTGACGCCCGCGGGAGCCACGGTCACGGCAGCGGTGTCGGCGGTGATCCCCGAGCCGAACGCAAGGGTGTCGCTGAGGCTGTAGGTGACGGCTCCTGCATCATTGAGGTTGACGATGTCGAGGGCGTAGACGATTCTCCACGCACCGTTGGCGAGTTGCTCGGTTGACGAGATGGTCTTGGAGAACGACGGCGCGAAGCGAGTCACGGTCTGCGCGCAGGCGAACCCGTCAGAGTCGAGGCCGGTGCCCGCGGCACACGCGGTGCCCGCGGAGGTGGTGTACGCCGTGTTCTTGAGTTCACGGTCACCAGAGGTGCCGTCGCCGACGAGCACACGGTAGGTGAGTACGACGGACTGCCCGGCAGGCAGAGCACCGGTCCAGCCGATGACGCCCGAGGTCGGCGTGACGGGCACGCCCGTACCGTTGTTGACCGAGACGGATCCAGAACCGGCGACGAAAGTCGCGTCATCCAGCACTCCACTGAGAACGTCACGGATTACAGCGGGTACGCCCGAGGTGTAGGCCGCGGTTCCGACGTTGGACAGAGTCACGGTGTAGGTGACTTCGTCGCCCGAGAGCACGCCGGCAGCCGGCGCGGTCGAGGACTTGGAGATCGCCAACTTGTGCAGAGTGTCTGTGTCGGAGAACGAACCGGTCAGGTTGACGGTGTTGTCCAGGGGATCAGGAGCCGTAGCGCGTGCGACGTTCGTGATCGAACCGGTTGCGCTCGTCAGCACCTTCACGGTGATAGTCGTTGTGAATGTCGAACCCGCGTTTCCGGATGCTGCTCCACCGGTCGAAGACGATGTACCGCTCGCTGTGAGCGACTGTGCCGGCCAGGTGACAACACCGCCAGCGTGGATGCCTCCGTTGGTCGCGCTCACGAACTGCACGCCGGCGGGCAGGGTATCGCTGACGATGACGCCGGCGAGGGACTCGCTCACGAGGCCGTTCGTCGCCGTGATCGTGTACGTGTACGTGTCGCCGATGGCGACCGTCGACCTCGAGTCGTCCTTTGTGACGACGAGGGCGCTCGTCGCGCTCACGGCCGTCGTGCACGCGGACGCCGAGTTGTTCGCCGGAGTGCCGTCGTAGGCAACTCCGATGACACTGCCGGCGATGCATACCGAGCCGCTGGTCGCGGTCGGCGTTACGGCAAGGTTGATCGTCTCGGGAACATCCTTTGCGAGGGTGCGCGGCAGGCCGGAACCGGTGACAGGTTCACATGAGAGTGTCACCGGTCCAACGAGCACTCCCGAGGGAGTGGCAGCACAAATCCAGCCAGCAGGCTGAAGGTTACGCACGGTAATGCCGGTGGGGATCGTGAGCTCGACGCGAGCGTTCGCCGTTGCAGCTCCGCCGTTGTTCTCCACAACGAAGGGAACGATGCCGGGGCGGCCTACTTGAAGCGGAAGGCGGTTAGCCACCGTGAGCTCGAGGTCTGCCTCCTGGATCGCCGCGCACACCGCGGCTGGCTCAGACACAGTGCCGATGCCCGTGAGCTTGACCGCGAAGGTATTGCAGGCTTTCGCCCCATCCACCGGAGAACCGATGACGTTCGCGGTGTAAACCATCGAGACCGAGTTGCCCGGCGTGATGTTGCCGGGGTACGCCATGCGGATGGACCGCGCACCGGCTGCCGTGCTCGTCCAGGTGCCCGTGGTCGCACCAGAGTAGACCTCGCTGCGCGGCGGGTTGGACGAGGTGGAGTAGGTCGCGGTGACGCCCGACGAGAGGTTGGACACAGCGTTGAGCGTCTCAGCAAAGTCGCTGTTTCGCGGAGTGCTCGCTGTTGCATCGCTCGTACCGGTGTCTCCGATGTACGGCAGCACGTCATAGCCGACGACATTGCTCAGGGTCGTGTTGCCCGTGTTGAGCACGGTAAGTCGGTACTTGATGCTCGTCGAGTTCGGGGCTACGCCGACAGAGGTCGCGGAGTCGGAGATCCAGGTGCAGCCGTCGGCGGCCGCTGGGGTCGGCGAACAGATCTCCTTGATCACCCGCATGGCACCTGCCGCACCGACGAGAACGTTCTGGTTGATCGACGCGAAGTACTCGGTCGTCGATCCGTCTCCATCGAGGTCGGGGGCGTCGAGGAACGCCGACGTGTAGTTTGCTTCGGCATTCGTGTAGGTGTGACGCGAGTCGGTGATGTACGCGGTCGCAACACTGGTCGTGCCGGCGGCAACAGTCGAGGCCGGTCGCGCGATGACGCTCATGACGGGCCACCAATCGTTCTTGCCGAAGGCGACGGTGCTGGGCCACGTCGCTGAGACAATCTGGCGGGAGACGCCGGAAATCGTGACGGTGCGGTAGGAGAAGGAGACTCCTGCGGGTACGCTGCCCGCCGGGAACGAGGCGGAGCCCGGGGTGATCTCCCAACCTACGGGAGCCGCGAAGACATATTGCGGCGTGATGTCGACGGTCGAGTAGACAGTGTTCGTGCCACCCCGGATGTTGAACGTGACATCAGTCGCGGGAGTCGCGGTAGAGCCGCCGCCCGAGATAACCGCACTTGTCGTGAACTGCGGAATGAAGTTGGCTTTTGCCGTCGCGAAGCGGATCGTCGCTGATGCCGTTCCGAGGTCCAGAGTGCCTAGCTGAGGATTGCCAGGGTAGCTCATGGTCGCCGACGCCGTGTTGGTGCGGTATTCACCGACCGGGGCCGTCGTTCCGACCCGGTAGTAGAAGTACGCGGTGAAGACAGTGCCCTGCGTTTGAGTTGCGAGACCGTTGGCGGGTGCGAGCGGTCCAGAGGTCACCGTCGCCTTGACGATAGAGCGCCCAGCCGGTGCCGTGTAGGTCGCGAGAGTGGATGTTCCGGTGACGCCGTTGTCGAGTTCGTAAGCGATCACGGTTCCCGCAGTGATCGATGACGAGACCGCGTAGACAGGGGCATCTGCTTGGTCGAGTTGGTTGTCGGTGATTACGGCAACACCGGGAACGTTCGCCTGGTTGCTGACTCGAACTCCCCACGATCTGGCATTGGTTCCGGTCGCGGGAACGTTGACGAGGCGCGTGGTTCCCGAGGTGCCGTCGTAGGTGCTGTCCTTGGTCTCGAGCGCGGCCTTCGCGAACGGCGCGTTGAAGCGGATGTTGTGGCTACTGGTTCCGAGGTTGACTGTCGCGACGCTCGTGCCTGGGTAGGTCATGAGCGCGGAGGCGGTGTTGGTGCGGAGCGCACCGGAGACCGCGGTCGACGATACGCGGTAGCCGTACTGCACGATCGCGAACGTGCGCGCCGTGCCCGTTGCCGTCGGGTTCGGGCCCACGAGCGGGCTTGAGGTTACCGTCGACCTGGTGAAGCGCCATCCAGCGCCGAGCAGTTCGACGATGTCGATGCTCCCTGAAGCCGTGCCGGTCTCAGTCGTGGCACCGTTCGTCGCCTCCCACTCGATGGTGGCGTCGCCGTCGGCGACATAGGCGGTTGCCGCGCTTGAGTTCGTGAATGCCGTAATCGAGTGCACCGGAGCGCCATCGAGATCGAGCGTGTTGTCGGTGATCACGGCGGTTCCATTGATGTTTGCCATGTTGGCAACCGACTGTTCCCAGTACTTCTCGTTGACGAGGGGTGCAGTGGGTATGGTGACGACCGACGTCGTAGCGTTCTCGCGCGAATAGCCATCAAAAGTGGAGAACTTGTTGTTGAGGGACGCCTTACCGAATGGAGTCACGCAGTAGACGTTGATCGGCTTGCTGTTGGTCGCAGGCTTGACCACGCCAGGGGTTCCCGGGGCGCTGATGTAGGTGACCGAGGCCACGCTCTCCAGTGTGACGGGGGTCGTGAAGTCACACGTGGTTCCTGACGGCGCGAATGCTGCCGCGGGAAAGCGCACGGTGATGTAACGCGGCTTGACGCCCGTCCAGGACTGATGCGTCTGCCACCCTAGTGCGGCGGTCTTGCCGGTCGCCGACCACTCGGGGGCTTCCCAGGTGATCGTGTTCGTCGCGGCGTTGTAGCTGCGCAGCGAGGCGTCGGAGTCGCCTGTGACCGAAACAAGCACTGCTCCGGCGGGCAGCTTGTGCGTGACCGAATAGTCGCTCGCACACAGAAGCGAAGCTGACCCCTTAGTCGCGTTCTCGGTGTAGATAGTGCATCCCGAACCAAATCGAAGCTGGTACGTGTAGTCAGTGTCGGTCAGCACGCTCGCAGCGGCGGTCGTGACGATTCCTGGTTCCGGCGTGGTGATCTTCCACAGAGCCGCGGCTGAGGTAGCCGAAAACGGAGCAACTGCCGTCGTTGCGTCGGCGGTCATGCTGATGGTCAACGGGTAGTCGTTGGGAAAGTTGGAGGCCGCGACATCGGAACGCTCGTTGACCGTGTACGAGCCTGTCCCTCCCCACGCGTAGTGGATAGTGAAGGTCCCGCTGGCGCCAACACCGAGGTTGCCGAGGTTCACTGTGTATCCCGCCGCCGCACTCCCTGAGATCGTGCCGCCCGTGGTCGGCGCCTGCCAGGAGTTGTAAGAGAGGAGGCGATAGAAGTTGTTGTTGGGATCGAGTTGGGCGGGATCGATCTTCACTGTCGCGCCCGTACAATTCGCGACGCTGCAAGAGAAGCTCACTCGGTACGACAGCCTGCTGCCGTTGATGCCCTGCCCGGCCGTGGTGACGGCCGAACCGTCGAGATAGTGCACCGGAGTAGCGCTTACGGTGAGAACTGCAGAGCCAGCTGCGGTTGCGGCGAGTGGCTGCGCAATGAGACCGAGCGCGAGTAGAAGCGTCAGGGTGGCTCGACGAACGAAAGCTGCCGTGCCGGTTCTCGTCATCATTGACGCGGTTTTGTAAGTGCTCGTGCGCTGTGTCATCGTGGTGCCCCTCAAACCCATGCGGAAGGATCGACAAACGCCCCGGGTCTGAGAACGTCATCAGGGTGAGTTTTCCGCACCTTCACAGGCACATCGGAGGTTGCTCTGCGCTTCAGTCCGTTAATCAGTCCGGGTCGCTGCGACGCGCTCACAGTCGCCGTCTGAGGGCGTCACCCCTACGGGGCACACCTGCTAACTATCGGTATGGATGCGACGCGCATACGTGTCCGCGCCATCAACGAACCGGGCCAGCAGCGCACTGAGTTGAGAGACGTCGCCCTCACTCCAGCCGACGAAGATGTCCGCGACCATGGCGTCGCCCACGTCGTACAGTTCCTGCGCGGCTTCGCGCCCCTCTGAAGTGAGGTGCAGCGTGTGCGAACGCTGGTCGCTCGGGCTCGGCTCGCGGGCGACGAGGCCCGCTGCATCCAACTTCGCTACCGCTTTGCTGACACTGGTCGCCGTGGCATCGAGCGCCGTCGAGAGCTCTGACGGACGGGACGGCCCGAGGGAGCCGAGCGTCCAGAGCACCCGCACCTCGAGAGTGCTGAGCGCTCGGTGCCGCTCGGTGACGATGTCGTGCTGAAACCGCGGCGAGTGCCAGATGTTGAGCAGCGTCGTGACGTTCTGCACGACGGCAGAGCGGTAGTGCAGGCGCGGCTCGAGCTGGTCATTCACAGTTTGAGAGTAGCCCTCCGGCGTATAGTTTCCATTGGAAAGTAGTTTCCAGCTCAACCCACGAACAAAGGAGTTCACATGGCCAGAACACTCGTAGTTACCGGCGCAGCATCCGGAATCGGCAAGACGACCGCCGAACTGCTGCAGAGCCGTGGCGACACGGTCATCGGCGTCGACCTGCGCGGAACCGACGTCAACGTCGACCTCACGACGGCCGAGGGGCGCACGGCGCTCGTCGAGCAGGTGCGCGAGATCTCCGGCGGCACGATCGACGGCATTCTCGCGATCGCCGGACTCGCCCACCCGATCCCCGCAACAGTCGCCGTGAACTTCTTCGGCATGGTCGCCACCCTCGAGGGCCTTCGCCCGTTGCTGTCGGGATCGGATGCACCGCGGGCAGCCGGTGTCGCATCGATGGCGAGCCTGAACCCCGTCGATGATGAGCTCGTCGCAGCAATGACGGCGGGAGACGAAGCTGCCGCGCTCGCTCGCGCCGAGATTCTCGCGGGCGACGAGTCGACGGGTTACCTGATCTACGGCTCGACGAAGAAGGCCTTCGCACAGTGGATTCGCCGCACCGCGCCGACCGACGACTGGGCCGCCGCGGGAATCCCGCTCAACGCCATCGCACCCGGAGTCATCGTCACCCCGATGACCGCGCCCCTGCTCGAGACCGAGGAGGGACGCGAGCAGATCCGCGCCGGGGTTCCGATGCCGCTCAACGGTTTCGCCGAGTCGATCGTGCCCGCCCGCCTGCTCGCCTGGCTCGTGAGCGAAGAGAACTCGCACCTGTGCGGACAAGTTGTGTTCATCGACGGAGGCAGCGACGCGGTGATCCGCGGCGACTCGACCTGGTAACCACACGTTCCGTGCCCGGGCATCGAACCGTGGCAGGGGTTGCAACCCGTGCCAGCGTGCGGTGCCCGGGCAGCGGCGGCTAGGCACACAAAAGCGGCGACAGGATTTCTCCTGTCGCCGCTTTTTTCACTGAGGCTCTCGAAGTGCGCTTCGAGAGCCTCAGCGACCGACGGTTCTAGACCTCGGCCGTGATCGCCTCGGGCTCAGGGAGCCCGATCTGGCGCGAGGTCACGAAGGTGAACACGTTGTCGACGAAGTCGACGTGCACGTGGTCGCCGGCGTTGAGCTCGCCGTGGAGGATCTTCTCGCTCAGGGCATCCTCGACCTCGTGCTGCACGGCACGACGCAGCGGGCGCGCACCGAGTGACGGGTCGAAGCCAACCTTGATGAGCTGCTCCTTGGCGGCGGTCGTGAGCTCGATCGTGAGATCGCGGTCCATGAGTCGCTCGCTGAGTCGCTTGATGAAGAGGTCGACGATCTGCAGCAGCTCGCCGGGGCTGAGCTGCGGGAAGACGATCGTCTCGTCGACACGGTTGAGGAACTCGGGCTTGAAGTGCTTCTTGAGCTCCTCGACGACCTTGCCGCGCATGCGGTCGTAGCCGGTCGCGGTGTCCGTCGCGGAGGTGAATCCGATCGGGGTGCCCGTGATGTCCTTCGTACCGAGGTTGGTCGTCATGATGATGACCGTGTTCTTGAAGTCGACGACGCGACCCTGGCCATCCGTCAGGCGTCCCTCTTCCAGAATCTGGAGG
>Ga0247817_10000353_pt1 | contig 26709 bp, 20 predicted proteins | sample UWRJL212509R1_FD_178010 | JGI IMG/M metagenome (GOLD analysis project Ga0247817, IMG submission 178010) | Plant litter microbial communities from Arlington Agricultural Research Station in Wisconsin, United States - UWRJ-L212-509R-1 | ecosystem: Environmental > Terrestrial > Plant litter >...
GGTATTGGATAACCAAATCACCAAGTTTTTCCCAAGCAGTTACGTTAAAGAAATCTGCTTGATCGTCTTGACCACCACGGTCGACAGCAATGCTGAAGCTGGCGATTGTTTTACCAGTTGTAGTAGTACGTTGTTCTGGGTCACGTGTTAAACGCCCCATTAGAATTACTTGGTTGATGCTTTTAGCCATAATTCCCTATCTCCCTCTTCTTACTCTTTAGTTTTCTTCAGTTGTGTCTTCGTCAGAAGAACGGTCAGCAGCGCGCTTTGCTTGTTCGGCAAGAGCCGCACGAGCCTTTACGTCAACCTTTACCAAGAGGTAACGGAGTACTTCGTCGGTAATGTTGTATGTGTTGCTAATCTTCAATGGTGCGTCAGCTGGAAGTTCTAGATCCATGTATACGTATACTGCGAAATCTTCGCGGTTGATAGCGTATGCTAGCTTCTTTTTACCCCAGTTGTCTTCACGGACGATAGTACCGCCTGCGTTCTTGATGATGTCACGTACTTTAGTAAGTGGCGTTTCCAAATCTGCTTCGAGATCTGGGTGTATAAGAACTGTAAGTTCGTATTCTTTCACTATTTTTCTCCTTTTGGAATCCAGGGTGAACTGGATACTCATACGCTACGCATATTGATATATGGGTAATCTATGAGCTTGAGTTATTAACAGTAGTAATTATACACTATCTCCCCTGTTAAGGCAACCAGGATAGCTCTTAGTATGACAAGCAATTGTGAGATTGTAATTAATTTAAAACCCCCAATGTGAATTGAGGGTTTTAATTAACTATCCGAGGTCTTCTTCTTCGGCAGCAGCTGAAGCGCCAAACACTTCATCAACGCTTGATATAAGCACTTCTCGTGGCCGTGCACCGTCGGCTGGGCCAATGATGCCTTGTTCTTCCATCTCTTCAACGAGGCGGGCTGCACGGGCGTAACCTACGCGCAGGCGACGTTGCAATAAGCTGGCGCTAGCTTTGCCGCTATCGACGACTACACGAACGGCGTCTTTATACATGTCGTCGTTACCGTCATGGTTAGCATCAAAGTCCATCACTACCCCACCCTTACCGTTCAATTGAACTGGTTGGCTGACAACTTCGTCGTTGTACTGTGGTGGTGATTGTTGGCGTAGGTGGTCAGTGATTTTCATGACTTCTTCGTCAGTTACCCAGGCACCCTGGACACGCTTCGGTTTACTCATAGAAGGTGTTAATAGCAGCATGTCACCTTGTCCAAGCAGCTTTTCAGCGCCCATTTGGTCAAGAATAGTACGTGAGTCAATTTGTGAGGCAACGGTAAAGGCAATCCGGGCTGGAACATTAGCCTTAATAAGGCCGGTAATAACGTCAACCGATGGACGCTGTGTCGCGAGCACCAAGTGCACACCGACAGCACGAGCCTTTTGGGCAAGTCGCACAATGAGTGATTCAACGTCGCGCGCGGCAACCATCATCAAGTCGGCTAACTCATCGATAACAATCACAATGTATGGCATAGCGCCGTTTTCGTGTTGTTGGTCGTGGCCTTCGTCATCGGTAACAGTAATAGTTTTCTTGCTGTTACGAATCATATCGTTATAGGTTTTAATGTCACGCACCTTGTGTTCAGCAAGCAACTTGTAACGGCGCTCCATCTCGTTAACTGCCCATTTCAAAGCACTAATCGTCTTTTCAGGTTCAGTAATAACAGGGGTAATAAGGTGCGGGATGTCCTCGTATGGCGCCATTTCAACTTGTTTAGGGTCAACCAGAATTAGCTTCATTTCACTTGGGCTGTTGTGGTACAGCAAGCTTGAAAGCAAGGTGTTAATCATCACCGACTTACCTGAACCAGTTTGACCGGCAATAAGAAGGTGGGGCATCTTGTTCAAGTCACCCACAACGGCTTGGCCGGCAATGTCTTTACCGATCGCGAATGGAAGCGGTTCGCTGTCGCTTGTCCACTGCTTGCTAGTAATAATAGAGTGCAAACGCACATCGGCAGCTTTACGGTTCGGTACTTCAATACCGACCGCTTTTTGGCCAGGGATTGGAGCTTCCATACGCAGGCTTTGGGCAGCCAGGTTCAAAGCAATGTTAGTTTCCAGGGCGGTAATTTTAGTCAGCTTTACGCCACTTGGTGGACGGAGGGTATACTGCGTTACCTTAGGGCCAATGTTGGCGCCTTCCATTTCAACGTGGATGTTAAATTCAGCTAAGGTATCTTTAATAGTCTGGGCATTTTGCTGCACATCACCTGGGTCAGCTGGGGATTGCTTCTTCTCAAGCAAATCAACACTTGGGGCTTTCCAGTTAGGGTCACTAACCGTCACCAAAGCGGCTTGGTCTTCGGCAACCTTGTCTTTTACAACACTGTTACGCAACGTATTGAGGCGAGGGTTCTTTTTATCCATGGTTTCTTCGGCACCAAGCATTGGGACACCGGCGTTCATCTTGAAGTCGGCCATAGTTGTACTGCCCTTTGGCGTTTCGAGGGCGGCAGCGTTACGCATGACCTTGACGTTTTCATCAATCTCTTTGGTATCGCGGCGGGAAATTTCCCAAATCTTTTTAATAATCGTAATTGGAGAAACCCGAATAATAAACAAGGCCGTCAGAAGAATCAACAGGATGTAAATAAAAGCAGCTACTCCCCCATCGACTAACTGTGACATGCCGCTATTTACAGTGTCGCCCACGAAACCACCGGTTGTTTTACCGTCACTAGCTTTTAATAAGCCAAATAAGCCAGCAAACCATACTAGTTCAACAGCGGTGGCAAGCTTCATAACAAAAGGAATACGGTTATTTTCGGCGCGGAAAATTTCAACGGCTACATAAATAAAGACAACCGGGACGACGTACACGCCGTAGCCAATGGTCTTCATGGTTGCCTCATTAATCCAATCGAGCACTGGCCCACCGAGGCCAAACCATCCAAGAACAATCATTAACGAGAAGCCAATAAGTAGAACGGCACCAACCTGCGACCAAAAGCCCTCAGGGAGGACGTGTTGCGGAGTGCTGTTGACTACCTTCTTTTTAGATGCGCTTCGTTTTTTCTTTTTTGCCATACTGTTTATTCATTATAGGGGGTTACGCCTATATCTTATAGCGTATATTATAGCAAAATTTACCACATTTTGCAAGAGGCTTATGTTTGCGTGTTCCCGGCTGAAGTTTTATAGTTAAATGCGTCTGTTTCCTCGAGAAAAAGGATGTAACTTAAATGGCATTGAGCAGTGTAACACGTCAATCGTTAGTCAAGGTCATTGTTGAGATGGCCAACACCAAAGCAAGGTCTATCAAGGTTGGAGAAACCGTTGAGGTGGTCGTACCCGCTGCGATGATCCCGGCCCGCGCGCACTACGGTGAACTTACCGGTGAGCTGGAAACTGCCGCAGGCGCCATCAACCTGAAGGCGCACATTCCTACGAGTTGGACGTTCACGTTCACCAAGTTGTAACAGGCATAAGGGAGGTGCGAAAGTGCCAAGTAGCCAGGCTAAAACCGACTTTGTTGCGAGAGTTGCCAACCTCGCTATAAGGGAAAGCCGCAAGCACAAACTAGGAATTCCATTCGCGTTCGACGTGCCGGCAAACGAAATACCCGACGGGTTTAAACCTGAGGATATTCGTGGCCTTGTCGAAATCAAAGTCAGCAGAAGCGGACTTGTTACCATGGGGAGCAGCGGTTGGACCTATCGGTTCTTCAAGCAATAAACAGCCACGGCTTCGCGTTCAGCGTTGAGACCATTTCAGAAATGAAAAGGACTCCGCAGAGCGCGGAGCCTTTTTCATTTGGTGCGATTTTAACTAGTAACCGCGAACGTCTTTGGGACCTTTAGGTTCAACAGTTTCAGTATCGGGAACCATTGGCGCTGGGAAGCTTTGAGGCGCTGGGCGCTCGTAGCGAGGTTCAGGTGGACGAGTATCCGGTTCCATTGGACCTTGCGGTGCAGCACTTTGGCCACCAAAGCTTGGCCGGGATGACCTTTGACCACGGTTTTGGCTGTTATTGTAACCAGCTTGGCCACCGTTGTTACCGTTGTGGCGTGGACCATTATGATCTTGAGGGCCACGGTTGTCGCGGTTATCCCCTTGTTGACCTTGTGGGCCATCGTGTTGTGGTTTGCCGCCACCGCCAATTTCGTTAATCACAGGGATAACGATTGGAGTTCGGCGAGTTTGGTCGTAAAGCACGTGGGTTAGTTCGTCTTTAATTTCCTTCTTCACTACATCAAGGTCGACGCGTCGGCCACTAAATGTACGTGCAACTTTTTGCTTCAAGTATTGGCGGATGATACCCATGAGCTCTTCGCTATCTCGGAGGTAAATGAAACCACGAGAGATAATGTCAGGGCTGGTAAGCAAACGGCCATTACCCTTAGCAACAGTTAGGACAACAACGAACATACCTTCGCTGGCCATGTGGATGCGGTCCTTAAGGACTACTTCTGAAACGATTGCTCCAGAGTCATCGTACATAACACCACCAACTGGTACGCGGCCAGCTTTTTTAGCAGTTTCGCTGGTAATTTCGATTACGTCACCACTGTCACAGACAAAGATGTTGTCACGTTTTACACCACCGTCTTTTTCAGCCAGAACAGCGTTGTGTGCCAACATGTGGAATTCACCGTGGATTGGCATGTAGTACTGCGGGTTCAATGCAGTAATAAGCTTTACGTGGTCGTCGTAGTAGCCGTGACCTGAAAGGTGGAGTGGGCCGATACCAGTAAGGTGAGTTTTTCCGTTTTGGATAACTTCACTACCTTCACGCATCAAACCATCAACAGTACGAGTAACGTACTTTTCGTTACCAGGAATAGCGTTAGAGCTAAACACGATAATGTCGTTGTTTTTAATTTTAATGAACTTGTGTGAACCAGAAGCCATACGGTTAAGAACGGCGCTAAATTCACCTTGTGAACCGGTACAAACGATAGTTACCTTTTCGTCTGGCATCTTGATGATGTCTTCCATCTTCACAATAACGTCTTTAGGAACAGTAATGGTACCAGTACGGAGGGCGACTTCAACGTTTTGAATCATTGAGTACCCAGCGAAGGCGACCTTACGGTTGTTTGCCTTAGCTTCGTCAAGAATAAGTTGCATACGGTGGATTTGGCTTGAGAAACAGCTAATAATCAAACGATTGTTGGCGTGCTTTTGCATAACCTGGCCCATGCTCTCTTTAATGTCGAACTCACCATGGGTGTGAGTACCTTCTGATTCACAGTTAGTACTTTCGTTCATAAGCATCAGGATGCCTTCTTTAGCAGAGATTTCAGTAAGACGTTCGAGGTCAAACTTCTTGCCATCTACTGGAGAATCTTCAAAACGCCAGTCACCGGTGTCAACCAATACACCAAGTGGTGTACGGATAACAACTGCAGTTGCATCTGGGATTGAGTGGTTTACACGGACAAGTTCGATACTGAAGCTATCACCAAGTTGGGCACGTTCGTGTGCTTCTGGGTCAAGGACGTTATAAACAGGTTCGAAACCACTGGTAGCTTCTTCCATGTTCTTTTGCACCATGGCCAAAGTAAACTTTGAACCGTAAAGTGGTGCTGGAATTTGGTGCACAAGGTGGCGTACGGCGCCAATGTGGTCAAGGTGACCGTGCGTAAACACGATACCGCGAATTTTGTGCTTGTTTTCAATAAGGTAGCTGACATCAGGAATAATATAGTTAATACCTGGGTAATCGGCACCTGGGAACAAGAAGCCCATGTCGATAACAATGATGTCATTATCGTATTCGATAGCCATCATGTTTTTACCAATACCCATTTCGCCAAGTCCACCGAGTGGAATAACGCGAAGCTTAGGGCCGGCTGTACGAGGTTGCTTTTTAAAGTCAGCAGCGCTGAATTGGCGGCCACCGTATCCGTTGTAAACAGATTTGTTTACCGGGATGTTAATAACGTGCTGTGAGGCACGAGCGTTCACGTCGTCGCTGGTACGACGTTGAGCACGGAACACTTCACCCCTACGGGTTTGTGTATTAGCCAAAACGGTATTATTCGATTTTGGACGCGGTTGGTTCCGCGGTTGTTTTGATGTGTCGTCACCTTGTGGTGTTGAGATTCGTTGAGAACCCATATATGTTTTTTCTCCTTTTCTTTAAGAAAATTTATGTATTCAGTTTAGATACTTATTAACAAGTGTGAGAGGCTTTACGGATTGACATGGTCAGTCTTATATCGATTGCCCTCTCTGAAACAGTGTGTCTATTATACCAAATTAAACCCGTGACGACAACTACATATTGCTTTTTTATACTATTTATGCTATAATTATGTTAACACGACCCCGGTCGAGAACCTTTCGCTACTACCATTGGAGTATCCATGAATGACGCACAGTTCGAGGCAGAGATTCGTCGAGGCCAAGCCGACAAAGGCCGGTTCCTCGAGCGGTCCGGTGCCATTTCGGTACCCATCGAGCTCTACGCTCTCTGGCTGAAGATTCTTCACCAGCAAGACCCGCAGGCGTTTCGTTCACGCGTCGGCTTCCGCGACCGTCCATTCGAGACAGCTCGGATGCTGATGCCTACGCGCTACTCGTCCGGAGCGAGAATCCCCGCCGGCTACGGTGCCGTAAGCATGGAGCTGCTGCTGCTCGGCCCTTGTGTCGAATACGCCGCTACCCACGCCACGAGCGACTGGCGCAAAGGCTGGGAATGGGGGCACACAACCGTGTTCGCCCTCGCAAAGGACGGTGATGCGTTCACTGCTAATACCAACAACGACCACGCCATCTACATCTACTCCGATGTCCAACCCCTCCTAGTACTGTCGATCCAGACGCTCCTCGAGCGCCTGCGCGGTCACCAGTTGCCTATGAGGGATCTGGCTGCATTGGTGCAGTAATACCGCACCTTGCCACTGGCCCGCATCATTTGTGATGCGGGCCTTTTCCTTTGGAAATTAAATACCCCCTACGGAAGTGGGCTGTTAGTTTGTGCGATAGAGCAGTTGTCGACGGGTGTCGATAATATTATGATTGGCTGACTACTGTAAATCGTGTAATTTTTCGATAACTGTTGGCACTTTTGAAAAGTCATCAATCAGGGTTTGACGCAGTGAGCCATTGTATAAAGCGGCGGCCGGGTGGAATAACGGCATAATAACAATTTTATGGTCACCGAAGCTAATGCGCTTTGGCTGGCCGTGCACCTCACCTATTTTCGCACCGGGTAAAAAATACTCCATACTGTGGCGGCCTAATGTAATGACTACCTTTGGGTTGATAATTTGCAGTTGACGCAATAAATACGGCCAAAAAGCAGCTTTCTCATCCGGTGAAGGGTCACGGTTATTGGGCGGACGATACTTAACGATATTTGTAATATACACGTCGCTACGCACCATCCCGGCCTCTTCCAGCATGACGTTGAGGAATTTACCGGCCGCGCCAATAAATGGTATCCCTTGTTCATCCTCTTTTTTACCCGGTGCTTCACCAATAAAGACAATGTCAGCATTTAAATTGCCATCGCCCATTACCAATTGAATAGCTTGGCTGGCTAGTTCCGGGGTAATGTTTTTGGCGACAATCTCTTCTTCGAGAGTTCGCATAGCGTGGGCTTTTTCGTTATGAGGCATGGTTTAACGTACCCCACCTACCCTACTTTTTTTGTTGTTCGCTTAAATATTTACCAAGTGCTTGGGCTTGGTCTTTGACATTCACTTCGTCGTTGCTCTTTTTCGCAGCTGTTTGGTAGTCTTTTGATGCAGTAGAAAGGTTTTTCGAAGCAGCAGTTAACTGGTCTCGAAGGGTTTTGTATTCTTCGTATTGAGCACCTAGTGGGTTTGTTAATGCTGAAATCTTTTCGTAAGTAGTTGCATAATCCCCATAAGCAACTGAGATAGATTTAATGTAAGTATTGAACGCTGGGTTAGGTAAGTCACCTACTTCGGCCAATTTAGTTGAACAATTTTTAAGTCCAGCAAGTCGCGCAGCGCTATCAGTTGTGCTGCGAGCTTCGTCACAAGCAAGAATTCCAGGTCGAGCTTTTTTAACTGATTCAAGCACATCACCACCGTATGCAACATACGTAGTCAGCTTATCGTTAAAAGTTTTATACAAATCTTTACCTTCGCCAACCTTTACAGCTTTAAGGTCACCAAGTTTTTTGTTCTCGTCTTTTAACTTCGCTAGTGAAGTTTCAGCCTCTTTCATAGAGACTGTATATTCATCGTCGGTATCTGAATTTAAGCCCGACACAAGTGAGGCGACGTCACTGGTAAATGCTGAGTTAGCCGAAGATGTAGCATTGTACTGTGTTACGGCTGCTTTGTAGTCTTCTTGGGAAGCGCCAGATAGCGTTGTGTATAGCAAAGCAGCAATTGCAGCTAGCAAAACAACACCAACAATAGAACCTAGGATTGTTAATAACTTCTTATTCGATTTTTTTGCCTCTGGGCTTGGTGTGATTGATGCAACTGGAGCAATTGGGGCATCAACTGTAATCGGAGCCGCTTCCGGAGTGGTAGGAGTCATTGGTTCAACCGGCACTACGGGTTCAACAGGCGTAGTTTGATTAACTTCGCCAAATTGGTCGATAGGTGTTACAGGGTTGGGAGTTGACGTTGGTGTCGGCTCAATCGGTTCATTGGTTGGGTCAGTTGAATTTGGGTTCATGTTTCTCCTAAAAAATATAATCTATTTATAGTATAGCAAAATGAAACAGCTTAAAGTTGAACAACTTCTCCACCAAGGTTTTTACGGAAAAAGGTATCGTGAGAGATAAATAAAATAGCGCCTGTGTAATTTTTTAGGGCTTGTTCAAGTTCTTCAATGCTTGGAAGGTCAAGGTGGTTGGTTGGTTCGTCGAGTACCAGCAGTGACGGACTATCAGACAACATATCAATTAACTGTAGGCGGGCTTTTTGCCCACCACTGAGCTGTGAAACCGGAATATTGGCATCATTTTGCGTAAACAAGTAATCTGACATAAGTTGGCGAACTTTGGTGTCCCCTATTGGCAAACCACGAGACAAGTAAATGTATTCAATTGCTTCACCCAGTTTTTTTGTCAGCCACATGTCGGGTGTTTCTTGTTCATACACACCAACGCGGATTTTCTTGTCGACGTCCATAGTACCAGCGAATACCTTGGCGCTGAATTCGTTGCCGGTGACCGTCGAAAGCAATGTTTTTACCATGGTTGATTTACCGGCACCGTTACGGCCACGAAGCTCGAGGGTTTCGCCTTCACGAATTTGGAATGAAACACCTTTAAAGAGTGGTTTATCGTACCCAAGCGAAACGTCAGATACGTTCACCAGTAGGCGGCCAAAGCCTTCATCACCATTTACACCACTTAGGCGAATGTTCTTGGCTTTAAACTTCTGGTATTGTTCGCCGGTTTTAAGGCCCATGTCGGCAACTGAATCGCTATCCACCCAGAAAGTCGGGCGCTCTTGCTTTTCAAGCTTAGCAAGTTCGTCGCGAGAAGTTTGTTCAAGACGTTTGAAACGTTGAATAGTACTTGGCGTACGTGACTTCTCTTTGAAGCGTTGGTATTCAATAATTTTAGCTTTAAGGTTCGTGATGCGGCGTTGCACCATTTCGAACTCGTTCATCATACTGCTGGTAGAGCCGGCATTTTGGCGTAGGTAATCACTATAGTTGCCTTTATAGCTAATAATTTTTTGGTCTTTTACTTCCAAAATACGGTCGACTGTTTCAAGCACATCGCGGTCGTGGGTAATCACCAACATTGCTTCTTTGGCTGTGTTCATCCATTGTAGAAACTTATCTTTCGCGACGTAGTCCATGTGGTTGGTAGGTTCGTCAATTAACGCTAACTGCGCTTTAGAAATCATCACCTTCGCAACTTCAACTAAACGCTTTTGGCCACCAGATAGTTCGCCAATTTTGCTTTCAAGTTTTGAGCCAAGTTGGAACGAGTCCATAGTCTTTTCAACTTCATTTTCAATGTTATAGTAGCCTAGAGAATCGAAACGTTCGAGCGCTTCTGAATACTCGTTAATAAGCTTCATGTCATCACCCATAATCATCGGGTGGTTTTCAAGAATATGCTTTAATTTGCCATAGTGCGGCAAGTCTTGAAGAATATATTCCATAACAACCATGTCTTCAAAGCCATGGTGCTCTTGGCGAGTGGCAATAATTGAAACACCTTTACCTAAAGAAAACTCACCTTGAAAATCTTTGTCTTCTTGCATAACAATACGGAACAAAGTCGTCTTGCCTTCCCCGTTACGGCCAACAATGCCAACCTTCTCGTCATCGTCTACGAAAAACGAAGTATTCTTAAAAAGCAGCTTATCGCCAAATGATTTTTCTTCGATGGTTGCGGTGAGTATCATACAGCCTCCTATTATAACAGAGGTAGCGACTTAGGCATAATTGACCTTTAAAGGTAATCGTGACATAAAGGTAGCAAATGGAATTATTTGGCAATGAACAACCCGACAAGGAACCGACAGCACAAGAATTGATGCGACTACTTGATATGTCATTTGCAATGATTAAAAAAATTATTCAAGAGCACCCAGCTGACGAAAAATCTCACAGCATTACCCTTCCAGCGACAACCACAGAAGCTGATGATGATGGCAAATATGGATCACTTTGCGTTACCGACGTTGGTGACAATATAGAGGTGAAGATTGATGAAACGAGTCATGACCCGGAAACCGAAGAAAATACGACCGAACGCTACACCTTAAGTTTTTCATATGACAATGCCCAACATACCCTTCAGACGACCGGCCTTCAACCGAATATTCGAGATGATATTTCTATAGCCGAAGGTGATGACGTTGACTTTGCTCAGGCAGTTGATACTTTTGAAGAATACTTAGCCGGGCAAATCCGGCCAGCGACTGCTGACGAAATAAAACGACTTGCCTATGTTCTAGAGATTGCTGCCTATGGCGATGTTCAATTTAATTTCAACCATTTTGATATGGACTACGAGAACCACATCGACAAGCTATATATGGAGCAAGTTGAAGCCGACGAGAACAACGAAAACCAGCAAGAGTAGTTACTCGCTACGCATATCTTGAACAGGATGTCGAAGGACATTACGAACAAGTGGTTGGATACTAGCAATGATACTAACGACAAATATCGAGCCAACGATTGCCCATAGTAGCGGCGAGCTGAGGTCGAACATACTAAATTGTGGTGCGTTTTGAATGATACCAAACATTGATGCGGCGGTGGCGGAAATACCCGGTGCGTAGATAGTATCAATAATGTACGCCCCTGTTATACCGAGCAGTAGTGATAATAGAGCGATGCGCAAAGCGACGAGTAGTGTATACGTGCCGTAAATTGCGACAATGTCACCCCGTTTTGCACCCATAGCCCGGTATACGGCTGTCTCTCGACGGTTCTCGGCCATTATGCGGGAAATAGTGAACCAGATAATAGCGGACGCAAGGGCGAGCAGCACCGGTAGCGCGATAGTCATTACTTTTACAAAGCTTTTACCTATTTCATCGAGCAGCAGATAATTTGAACCATACGCATCGGTGTAAAAGAGTTCTTTGCAGTCACTACTACTTGAACGACAACCAACCTCATTTACAAACCGCCGAGCGTCATCGATAGTGGCGAAAGCAACAATGCGCTGTTCGAAATCGTTTTTAGAACGGGCTACAAACCGGCCAGGTTCAGTACTTACCAACGAGTCAAATTTCATTGCTGCTGGCAGTGTTTTATACATCTGGGTTGGGATACTAGCGGTGCTATTGGTTGAGCTCATGTAGCCATTCCCAGATAGTAAGCCTTTAATATATTCGTTGGCGTTAGTCGTGGAGAAGGTTAAGGGCTGGGCATATACCAAACCAACAACTTCAAAGCTAAGCAATTGATGTTTAGGTGCAAGGTAGGTTCCAAGTTTTTTCTGTTCATTCTCTAATTGAATGGCGGCATTTTTTTCAGCGGTCGTTCGGGTATCTGAGGCGATGGTAATATCCCCACAAGCGGTTGCTGGTGTTTTATATTGTAAAGACGGTTTTTGATAATTCGCAGTCCCCTCACCGGCTTTCATTTCGACATAATCACGCTGGATTTTTTCAATCATCGCGACTTCGGCCGGGTTTCGGTAACAAGCTTGGTACGTTAAGCCTTTAGATTTTTCTTGCACCTGTTTGAGCCAAGCGAGTTTATCGGTTTCTTGTTCTGGCTCAGCTGGAACCCCGAGCTTGTCACCAAATAACTTGGCGACTTCTTGGGCTGTTGGGACAACTGGAATACCTTTTAGGCCCGCTGGGTCGGTTTTGAGTAAATGGCGTTCGAGTAACGTTTCATCGACAAACCCATATGAGCCATTATGAATAGTGTTTTTGTCGGCGGTGAGTACCATTGCCTCGTTTTTATACTCATCAGCAAAGTTTTCTTTTCCATCTACAACAACGCGTAGTGCCGGTAAGCCCGCAAGCTGTGAATAACTTTGTGCATAGTAATTTTTAGCATTGTACTGCGCACCAATTTTTAAAATATCATCAGTTTTATTTTTAGCGGTCTTGGCGTAGTCTTCGAATTTTTGTTGCAACAGGGCGTCGATGACTGGCGAGGTCCATTCAATCATAACGCGCTGCTCTTCTGGCAAAGCAGGGTCAGCAAATGATGACGGTTTCAAGGCTTTTACTTCAGTTGTTTTATCGTATTCAATTTTTGCAGCCGTATATTTAGCCCGCTCGGCGTCATAATACTTTTTTTCAAAAGCTTTAATAGCCCGGACGGTACCGAGTGACAGGTTGAAATCACCTTCACTATAAAAACCGGTGACACTCTGGGGAATATTAGGCGCCACCGAAACTAAATATTGGTCGTTATTGGCCGCTTCAACAAAGCGGACGGCGCTTTTTTGAACACCAGTGAACACAATTACGGCAGCAATTAAGGCAGCAAACAAAATGCTTGAAACAATAATTGATGCAGCCAACACTCCCCTTTTTGAACGAAGTTTAGTGCGAGCTAGTTGTAGGGCATAGCGTGGCCGAATCATACGATGCCTCCATCTTTCAAGCGGATGACACGGTCAGCCATTGAGGCCACTTCGGTGTTGTGAGTGACGATAATAATTGTCGTACCGAGTTGGTCGCGGATAGTTTTGAATAAGTTAATAATGGCTTCGCTATTTTTAGAGTCGAGGTTACCCGTTGGTTCGTCGGCAAGAATGATTTTCGGTTGGTTAATGAGCGCCCGAGCAATAGCTGCCCGTTGCACCTGCCCGCCGGACAGTTCTTTTGGGTAATGGGTGCGGCGGTCCAGCAGCCCAACCTTATCAAGCAGTTCGGTAGTCTCGTCGTTAATAGCGCGTCGCTTTTTAGACGTGAACATGGCTGGCACTGCTACGTTGTCGCCTAGCCGAAGAAACGGTTGCAAGTAAAACGACTGGAATATAAAGCCGATAGTCGAGCGTCGCAACTGACTTAGTTTTCCATCACCAAGGCGCGTAATATCGTTTCCATCAACGAGCACCTTACCCAGTGTTGGCGTATCCAGGCAGCCTAAAATTTGCAGTAAAGTACTTTTACCGCTGCCGCTCGGGCCAACAATGGCAACAATCTCACCAGGGTAGATATCAAGGCTAATATTATTAATTGCTTGGACGGGTTGCTTGCCCATTTTGTAGGTTTTAGTGGCTGACTGAACGGAGATGATTGGTGTATCCTCACGAGTGACAGGTACTAATTGAGTATTAACTTTAATTGAAGTGTCGCTGGCGAGTTCCAGGGTATGTTCTTTTATAGCTGCGATAGCTGCTTCGCTATCATTCTCGAACAAGCGTAAAAAATCTTCAACCTTTTCCGCCGTTTGCCCACCCTTTTCATTCATTACCGTTATTGTAGCATTATGATTATGGTTGAGATAGCCGTATAAATTATACAAGCCATACCTTTTAAAAACTCTTACGAATAAAAGTACTTAAGAGGTATCCCCGCATCTGGATGATGCGGGGGACTCTTTCTACCTACCAGCGGGGACGCGTGCCTTTAAACCACGGCGGCAATGGGCTTGCGGCGATGGGCTGATAACGGCCGTGGCCGAAATCATCACCTGCACCCTGAAGCGCTTTGCCGCGACTGCGGCTTCGCTTGAACTTGGTGACCTTCTTTCCGAGGTCTTCACCGGGTGTACCGGCGAAGATAATGCGCTCCTCGAAAAGAATTTCCACGCGTAGTTCGATGCCGAACGGAAGCGACGGAAACTTCGACGACTTGCCGTGCTCGGGCGCGTTGTGTTCGTAAACACGCAGCGGCAGAGTAACAGTAGCCACGGGCACTTTCTGCCCATCGCGTTCGAAGTAGTCGTAGTACAGGCGGTACGCCGTGACACCCTTGGATCCCTCGAGCTCGATTGTCGCCGGGGCAACCACGTCGAGCTCTTCGATGAGTTCGTCCAGGACGAAGTTCTCGAGTTTCAGGCGCAGGCCGGTCAGCTGTAAATCTTCAATCCTTTCGCTCGTGATACGGCGCTCGTAAAAAGCGCGAAGCACCGACTGGTCGATGAGGTCGATGAAGCCATTTGTACGGATATGCCAGGATTTCACATCGTCAATGACCGCCTGGTTGGCGGCCACATCGCTGTGATATAACACTCCGTCCAGGAGGTCCTCGATAATTACCTCGGGACCACCCTTCTGTAGGCGTTTGACTTCCTCATCCACCTTGTCGAAAAGTTTCTCGACCTGGATTGGAGTAGTCGGCTTGTATGAAGACGTCAACGACCTGAATACAGTTCGAGCCTCCGACGCCAGGTGTTCGAGGGTGTTGATAGGCCGATGCAGATCGCGCATCGTTCCGACGATGCTCACAGAGCTGTCGAAACGTGACTGGAGCTTTTTGGCTGCGTTCTTGCGCTCTTCGAGGCGTCGCCATTCAGCCAACTCCACACGGAGAGAACTGATGTCTTGGCCACTATAAGCGTAGTGCGTCATGAGCACGACCCCACCTTGCACGACACGGACTTCGCTGATGGAGTGCGCGTGCGTTGGTACCGGGTACCACTTGAGCTTGGCGACGTCTTCGACATCGATTTCCAGGTAAGCCTCGAGTGATTTGTACCAGGTACGTTCGTACTTGATGTAGGCCACGACGGTCTCGATCCGAATGTGCTCGGGTTCGGGAACGTCGTCGGTGGTGTTGGCGTATTCGCCGCGAGCACTAGAGGTGTCTTCGAGACGACCGAAGTCATCTTTGAAGGTTTTAAGAAGCTCGAAAGCCTCTTGAATTTCGCGAAAACGAGCCGTCTTATAGGCTGCGTCAGCGCCCCCTTCTTCGTACTTGTCGGGGTGAAACTCGTGTGCAAGGCGGCGATAGGCCACCTTAACTTCAGTCCAGGCGTCACTCAACGTGACGCCCAGAACACTGCAGGCGGATGATACGGTTTTCTGTTGACCAGGAAGCGTAAATGACACGGTTTTGCCTTTCGGTAGGTATAGGGTTAAACCAAAAGGAACGAGTTTTACCTCGTTTTATTCCTTTCGTTACAACTTTGTGAAAGAGCTTGTACGCTATTTTAGCATAAAAGCTTTAAAAAGTCAATGTCTGTAAGGTGTTAAACCTTATTGTTCAACGTCAATCATTGTAAGGCTCAAACGTCCGCGCTCGTCGATACCGGCAAGCTTCACGTTGATCATTTCGCCTTCAGTAAGGATGTCCCCTACTTGTTCAACACGTTCGTTAGACAGTTGGCTAATGTGTACCATTCCGTCTTGGCCAGGCATGATATTTACGAATGCACCGAAGTCTTTAATACTTACCACTTGGCCGCGATAAATTTTGCCTACTTCAGCTTCTTCGGTCAGACCCTTAATCCATTCGATAGCTCGGGCGATACCAGCTGGGTCAGAACCAGCCACGGTAATAAGACCGTCTTCCTTAATATCAATCAAAGCACCGGTTTCAGAAGTAATCTTGTTAATCACTTCTCCACCCTTACCAATAACTGCACCAATTTTTTCTGGGTTGATTTTAATCTTCTCAATACGTGGTGCGTATGGACTAAGTTCAGTTCGAGGTTGAGCTAATGTTTCCACCATGCTTTCTAGGATGTGCGCACGGCCAATCTTTCCAGCCATCAACGCTTCTTTCAAAATTGAAACAGGCAACCCGTGAACTTTCATGTCCATTTGAAGTGCAGTAATACCCTTTGAGGTACCAGCAGACTTAAAGTCCATGTCACCAGCGAAGTCTTCTGCATCGGCAATATCACTGAGTACGTAGTGCTTGTCACCGTCAACCATAAGGCCCATAGCGATACCACTCACCATGGCAGTCAGTGGAACACCGGCGTCCATCAGTGCTAAACAGCTTGAACAGGTCGCAGCCATTGAAGTTGAACCGTTTTGGCTCATAATTTCCGTGACGCTACGGATAGCGTATGGGAAATCTTCTTCAGCAGGTAGTACCGGGATAAGCGCACGTTCCGCAAGGAAACCATGTCCAATTTCACGACGGCCAGGGCCACCGAGTCGTTGGACTTCGCCAACAGTGTAACCTGGGGCATTGTAGTGGTGCATGTAACGGCGTTCGCCATCAGTAATTTCCATCGTATCAACAATTTGTGAATAACTAAGTGGTGCAAGTGTGACCACATTCAAAGCCTGTGTCATACCACGGGTAAAGATTGATGAACCGTGAGTTCGAGGCAACACCCCTACTTCGCTTGAAAGTGGGCGGATTTCAGTAAATTGGCGGCCATCAGGACGAACGTTGTGTTCAACAATACCCTTACGGACGTCATTGTGAAGCGCTGCAGTGAAGGCTTCGTCGTATTTACCGTGGGTGTAATCGTCTTCGAATTTTTCAAGCATTTCAGCATGGTAAGCGCGGCGAAGTTGGTTTACCATTTCGTTGCGTTCTGGGTATGGCTTGCGAATTGCTTCGCCAAGTTTTCCATCTACCCATTCGTTGGCAAGTGTTTGGAGTGATTCGTCCGGGAGAACCAAGGTGTATTCTTGGGCAACTGGTTGAACTTTAGCGACGAGTTCTTGCTGCAACTTGATAGCTGGTTGGTAGTGCTCAAAAGCCCAAGCCAAAGCATCAGCTATAACCTCTTCAGGAACTTCGTTTGCACCAGCTTCAACCATAGTGATGCCGCTTTCGATACCAGCAACCACAAGGTCGAGGTCGCTGGCTTCACGCTCTTCAGGGCTCAGGAAAGCTTTGAACTCACCATTTACTCGGCCAATACGAAGACCAGCAACTGGACCATCGAAAGGTGTACCAGTTAGCATAAGCGCAGCCGAAGCCGCAATCATAGCAATCATGTCTGGGCGGAAGCTTGGGTCGAGGCTTAATACGCCGGCAACAACCTGAACTTCTTGGCGGTACCCCTTAGGAAACAGTGGGCGGATTGGACGGTCGATAAGACGGCCAATAAGGACAGCTTCGTCGCTTGGGCGACCTTCACGCTTAATGAAACGGCTACCGCTAATTTTGCCGGCTGCATAAAACTTTTCTTCATAATCTAGGCTTAGTGGGAAGTAATCCAGTACAACTGGGCGGGTACCAACTTGGGCAGTACCAAGCACGACAGTGTCGCCGTAAGAAACGAGTACGCTCCCTGTTGAACGGAATCCAACGCGGTTTACTTCCAAAGTCAAAGGCTTGCCTTCGAATTCGGTTGTTACTTTAATAATATCCTTACCGTAAGGGTTGATTGTTGGCATAAAAATGGCCTCCTTGTTTAAATGTCCCACTCTCCTGAAGATTGTCTACTTAGGTACGAGCAAGTAACGGGTACAGTGTTTCGAATAAATTTCTCGAAGCGCTCTATCCAGCACTTAGTCGCGTGGGTTACATTCATTATAACAGATATCGGGCGCCTCCCCCACCCGAACACAAAAGCCGTGAACACAAAATAAAACCCGCAAGCGTGTTGGCACTTGCAGGTTTGTTGGATAATACATTTACAGGTTTATGCCTTTGGAATTCTCGGTCGGAAAACATGCATTGGTGAATCGTATTGCCTATCACCCAGGTCATCATCTTCGTACGAGTCGAGTGTTGCGCGTCGTTCTTTCTCGGCCTTGATTGCTGTTAAAGAATCCAGCCCTACTTCTACATCTGACACTGTACGGTTGTAATCAAGTTCAGTATCAGAACCTTCTTCGTCTTCAGTTTCGTAATCGTAAGGGGCTGTGTCGGTAGAAGGAATGAATCGTTCAGAGGTTGTTGTATGCGGGACTGATGCATCAAGCAAGTAATCCGCAGCAGCTTCAAGTTCATCTGGTTTTGAATTGTAATCAACCGTTAATTCAGCTAATGCATCTCTAAAATATGCATCTTCACTTTTAGCGATTTTCTTGAGCTCCTCTTCGATATCGTTTGAGGCCCGGTGAATACCTTTTTGTTCGGCTGCATCGCCATGATCTTGTTTACGTGGGTTATATAGTTTTGGTGTTTGTTCTATTAAGCTCATGGTTAACATTATACATAAATTAGTATATTTGTCAAGGTTATGGTTATATTTAACACCTTATAGTTGCTTAGAAATAACGTCGTACACCATGTGCATATACGTGTCAGTTGCTTGCTTCGCATTTGTTAAGAAGGTTTCGCGATCTAGCCATTTATAGCTTTCGTGTTCCCAGCTTAAAACAACTTCTGGGCGAGGGTGTATTGTTGCCACATATAGCGAATACTCAACGTCATGAAAAGAATAATCGAGGCCTTTATATAATAGCTTGAGGTCGTTTGGGGAAATAACAATTCCTGCTTCTTCTTGCATCTCACGGATTGCTGCAACTTCGTGCGACTCACCGGCTTCGATAGTGCCACCCGGCAAATCAGGGTCGTTAGGCAGCCGAGGGTGGTTGCCGCGCCATAGCATCAGGTACTTGTTCTGCTCATCGATAATTAATACTTTAGCTACGCCCATATTAGACCTTTCGTAATTGGCTTTTAAACATCCGCACATACTGGCCATTTTTAGCGACCAATTCTTTGTGTGTCCCCTGCTCGACAATCTTGCCGTCTTCTAACATGAAGATAACATCGGCTTTTTCGATAGTAGTAACGCGGTGGCTAATAGTGATAATTGTTTTGTCTTCTTTTTTCAGCAGGCGTTCAAAGATACGTGATTCAGCTAAGGCATCAATTGCGCTGGTTGGTTCATCGAGCACAATAATTGGGCTATTACGGTAGAAGTTGCGCGCTAAAGCTAGTCGTTGCCACTGCCCGCCTGATAAATCAACCCCAGGGGTGCCATCTTCATGTTCAATCCATTGGTTAACGTAGTTATCCAAACCTTTTGGAAGTTTTTCAAGGAAGGTGCGGGCTTCGGCGGCATCCAAAGCGGCTTCAAAACGTTCGTTACTGACGGGGTGCATGACATCGCCAAGCAAGATATTGTCGCGGGCGGTCGCAAACGAGTAACGGTTTGAGTCTTGGGTAAGCACACCCAGGTATTTATGCCAGTCGTCGGTTGAAACTGTTGCTAAGTTAATGTCATCAACATACACCGCACCGCTGGTTGGTTTGTAGAGGCCCAAAAGCAACTTAACAAAAGTTGATTTCCCTGCCCCATTTTCACCAACTATGGCAACGTGTTGCCCTTGGGTAATAGTCAACGAAACGTCGTCGAGTACGGTTTGTTCGTTGTTTGGATAATGAAATGAGACGTGTTCAAATCGGATTGATTTCGGTAATTTTTTAAGACGGGTCGTTCCAACTTTAGTTGTTGGGAGCTTCATAAATTCGTTGTAATCGAATAAGTTCGCGATGTCTTCATCGATACTACTGAGTTGCGATACGAAACTACGGGCGCCACCAAGTGCCCTAGAAACAATTTGCTGGACATAAATAAACTGACCGACCGGTTGGGTGTGGGCGATAATTTGCAGCGTAATGTAAATAAGGGCAATTACCTCAGCGGCAGCTTCGAGCACATCAGCGCCAAGCTGTTGGCCGATGTATTTCCGTTCAAATTCAATCCGGACCTTTTCGTCTTTGTCACGGAGCTTCATACGCAGGTCGAGCAAGTGCCGCACCATGCCGTACAAACGAAGCTCGGCGATGGCAGACACCTGGAACATATTCCATTCAATCATGTCTTTAGCACGGCGGGTTTCGACGTTACTATTCCAGTGTTGTACCTGTTTACGAGACAACCTGAATTGAATAATGACGCTTGGGATAACCGCCGCCAGTAAAATAAGCGCAAGCCACCAGCTGACGAATAATAAGGCAACAATCCCGGCAATCAGCGATACGAAGGCGGTAAAAATAGATGCTAATTTATCGAACACATAGGCGAACAAGCGAGAAAATTGCTGAGACTTATCAAATAAGTCAGCGGTTTCCTTATCGTCATAGCGCCAAAAATCTAAAGAAAGGAATTGTTCATAGAGTTGGTCGCCAATAGCAGCATCAATTTTATAGCGTACAAATTGGTTAATATATTGTTCGACACTACTCCAAGCGGTCAAAGCCACACCTAACCCTGCTGTAATAAGAACGTATTCAATTGCCCTTGCGCCGGCATTAGGGTCTCCGGCGTAAGCACTGGCTAGGGCGGTGGTTGTTAAGGCGGCAAAGTAGGTTGTCACGATCGGTAGGATGGAAGTAATTAACGTACCGGCGAGTTTTACAAATACAGCTAACGGCGAAGCTTTATAGGTAATGGCGGCAACGCGAGCAATACCCGTTACTTTTTGGCGGGTATTTAATTTGCGTCCGGCAGTCCCTGGTTTACGTCGTGGCATCGTAATTATTATACAGCGTTATAAAAAAAGAACCCCGCTATTTGCGGAGTCCTAGTTTTGCGACTACAGCTTTGTAAGCTTCGAAGTCTTTTGCCTCAAGGTATTTCAGAAGGCGTTTTCGGCGTCCTACCATCTGCACGAGACCGCGGCGAGCCATGTGGTCGTGTTTATTGACCTTTAGGTGTTCCGTAATCTCTTTAATACGCACAGTAAGAACAGATGCTTGAGCTTGTGGGCTTCCAACATCGGTTTTGTGAGTTTGCGTCAGGGCGAATGCCTGGGCTTTGTTTTCTGCAGTTATCATCGAGGGTGTATTGTATCAGGATTATAGGGGTATTGCAAGACATCTGGGGAGGTAAAATTTTTAATTATTCGTAGTGATTATGCTCTAAGCATAGGTTTATCGCACCCCCACCCCTAATGGTACCTCTGAAAATACCGTTGCATTCGGGCGTACTGAGTGAGAAACTAGAGGGGTATTATAAATAAAATAAAAATCTTACAATACCTAGGCTTTAGCGCCTGCAACGAGCCTATTAAGCAAATATAATAATTAAAGGCATAAGCATTGACTTTTAATCTGTTACGTGGTATAATTCATTACGATATGGAACGTTTTGGCTCCACTTCGCACCGAGTATTCTCCGTACGAAGTATCTTTACTTTTGTTCTGGTCGTCTTAATTACGACTCTCTTATCGGTAACCATTAGTAGTCAAGCGACTCATGCTGCCGATGAGCCAAAAGCCAACTGGAGTGGCGACTCAATTGTTTACGACGGCCACGGCTACAACCTGGCTACCGATTTTAAAGACACTACCGGCACCGTCCCTACTGGCGCAACCGTCTATAATACGCCAGCTATTCCAGGAACTGATGGTAATCAAAAAGTTTTGGTACTGTTCTTTAGTTCAGGGGTTGACCCACCGACCGCGACAAGTGTTAACTTTGTACAATTTAAATACACCGCCGACGGTGGACTATCTGACCCCGACAATACGAAAGATGTAAAACTCACCGCTAAGGGTGAGCAAGACGAAGGCACTTCATGTTCTGTGAGTGGTATTGGCTGGATTATTTGCCCGGTCAGTGTCTTCTTAGCTGAAGCAATGGACAATGTATTTGGCATTCTATCGACTATGATTGAAGTCCAGCCTACCGTACTTGGTGACCCTAATAACGGTATGTACATTGCCTGGAACGTTATGCGTAACATTGCGAATGTCGCCTTTGTTATTGCCTTCTTAATTATCATCTATTCACAGCTAACTAACTTTGGCGTTTCAAACTATGGGCTAAAAAAGCTAATACCGCGATTAATTATCGCGGCTATTTTAGTAAACGTTTCATTTATTGTGACTGCCCTAGCAATTGATATCTCAAACGTCCTTGGGTACTCAATCCAAAACGTCTTTAACGCCATTCGGGAAAACGTCTTTAATATAACTGATGATAATTTCAGCGGTGTTCAAGCGCAAATCGATGACCCATGGACTCGCCTTACCGCAACAATCCTAGCCGGAACCGGTGTGTATGCCGGAGCTGTAGCGGTAGGAAGTGGTGCATTATATATGCTTATCCCATTCCTTCTAGGCTTAGTGCTGACCCTTATCTTTGTTGTAATCGTATTAGCAGCTCGACAAGCAATTATTGTTATCTTGGTAATTATCGCCCCGATTGCCTTTGTCGCTAACTTACTACCAAATACCGATAAATGGTTTGACAAATGGAAAGACCTGTTTATGACCATGTTGATTTTCTTCCCTGCCTTCTCGTTAGTATTCGGTGGTTCACAATTAGCTGGTCAGCTCATTATCCAAAACAATGGCGGTAATATCGTAACCGTACTATTCGGTATGGCCGTGCAAGTTGCCCCACTTGTTATTACTCCCCTTCTGCTTAAATTCAGTGGTAGCTTACTTGGACGCATCGCCCAAATTGCCAACAACCCAAGCAAAGGTATTTTGGACCGCAACAAAAACTGGGCAAACAGCCGGGCTGAACACGCCAAGCAACAAAACATTGCTAAGGGTGCCCGTTGGTACAACCCAGCGAGTTATGGCGCTGGCTTAGTAAAGAACTCTGACTTCCGTAAGCGTCGCTTACAAGACCGCACTAATGCCTTTAAACAAATGGGTGATAACAAATATCATGATTCTGAAGGTTATGAAAAAATCCACACCATGGCAGCTGGGGCTGATATTGATAAGCAGCGAATTGAAAAGCTAAACGAAGCTCATATTCAAGGTGTGGTTAATACCAAAGGCTCAACACTTAATGTTAAGACAATTGAACTTGAGAATGCTAAGGTATTGTCTGAACGAGGCGGCGCTCAAACAGCTGAAATGTTGAGTGGATACCGCGCAGGTACTTATAACACAGGTAACAACACCCGCTTAACTGCCCTTCAAGCAAATATGGCTAAGAATGTTATTGAGACAGCTGCTTGGAAGCAGGGTGAGCAGAATAACCAATACAATATGCAACGCAATATCTCAGATGGTATCCGTAACAACGGAAGCCTGCTTGATATCGCCCAGGGTTATGGTGACATTGACCAACAATTAATTGGACGGGAGCGAGCACAAGCTGCAGCCGTTGCTACTATTACCAAGCTCAATAAAGATGCGCGCGATAACTCTATCACTTTGATGCAGACTGAAGCTGTTGAACAAAAAATGTCAGTTAAAGACTACGCTATTGATACATACATACGCCAAGCTGAAAAAGGTGTTGCCATTAACAGGACACAGCTCGAAGCTGCCTACGAAATTGCTGCTGAAGATGGTCAAGTTACTGTCTTTGACAATGCTCGTGCGAATCGAAACATTGATCAAAGCATTATTGATGCCGTTGTTGCGCGCAACGTAAATAACTTCAAGGCTAAGGGTGGTTTCCACATTCAAGCAGACCCTAACTTAAGCTTGGAACGTTATATCGAAAACTTCAACAATAAAGCGGTCGACAAAGACGGTAATAGAATATTTGCAGAGAGCACTACTCTTGCTGAGGTTGAAAACAAATTTTACACGGATCAAAAAGTGGCTCGACTTGGGAGCTTGAGTAATACTAACGCCAGCCAACTTGGTGGAATTAAACACGGGGCCTTCAAAACCCTGGCTGAAGATATTATCAACAACAATATGCTTGATGCTATTCCACGCGAGGCTGACGGTACACTTAACAAAGATAACAAAGCTATGGTTAAACGTATTTACAGTGCATTAACACTTGGTCTTAAAGATCCAAGTACGCGTGCAACCTTAAACGACCGTGAAGACTTTGCAATTAATATGCGTGAAAAACTGCGCAAGGAATTCTTTAAAGACCAGCCAGAGCTTGATTTAACTGACGAAGAGCGTGCTGTTGCAGGTGGAGGCACTCTCCCTAAGTCACCAGCAGCAAGCTTCCCTCTTGATACCCCAAATTTCGATCCTACAGAAGATAGTCCCGACGATAATGCGGGCAACAAATAGCGGTTTATTTAAACAGCAATCGGTGTTGCGTCTGCAACGTCCCAGTCAGCCACTTTAGTCCGGCGTAACTCAGAGCAGTACGCACCAGTACCAAGCACCCTACCAATGTCTTCGGCGAGTGTGCGGACGTAGGTTCCACTACTGACATGGACGCGAACTTTTACTTCAGGGTAGGTGTATTCAATAAGTTCAAATGAAAAGACGGTTACTTGCCGTTCGGGCATTTCTACTACTTCACCTTTACGGGCCAGGTCGTACGCTCGGCGGCCGTTAATCTTAATAGCACTAAAGATTGGCGGACGTTGGGTAATCTCGCCTGTAAACTGCTTTAAAGCGGCTTCTACGGCTTCTTTAGATGGTTGAATGTCAGATACTGGTGTTAGTTCACCTTCTGGGTCTCCGGTAGTGCTATTAAAGCCTAAGGTAAAGGTGGCTTCGTATTCTTTATCGAGCTTCGAATAGTTACCAGCGTTGCGGCATTCTTTTCCTGTAACAATAATCATCAGGCCGGTAGCAAATGGGTCGAGCGTTCCGGTGTGCCCTACTTTGGCTTTTTTGCCGAGTTGTTGAGAAAGCACTCGACGGACACGCGCAACAACACCAAAGCTGGTAATGCCAGCTGGCTTGTCTACAAGGATCATTCCGTCTTCAGTCATGAAGATAAGTATACAGTATTAGCTTAAGAAGGGATTTTGAACTGGCCTGGGTCGTTTGACGGTGCCGGAGCCGGGGTTGGCGCTGGGGTTTCTTCAAAAGAATAGGCGCTAGTTGGTTCTGGGGCTAATATATCGCCAAGAATTTCAGTTTGGGTGGTTGGTTCTGGAGTCACTGCAAACGGTGATACCGGTGGCAACGTAGGAACAACTACCGGAGGAAAGGCTGGTGGAGGTGTTAAGCTGCCTTGCGAGAAATCAGGCAACGGTGGAGGTAATGGCAAGCCAAGGTCAACTGGTGCAATAGGCGCAACAGGGTCTGGTGTAAGCGGGGCAATCACTCGTTCGCCACCAACGCCAAAGGTTGGTGCTGAATTATCGGCTGATGTGTTGCTTTGTTGGTCAATTGATTCGCTTAAAGCGTACGCCGAGTGAACTTCATCGTCAGCAACGGAGTTAATACCGACTGAGCCTGGTGCAACTGGTGGTGTGCCCGGGAAGCCTTCGGCGGTAGTACCAAGTGGGTTACTTACTTGCGTAGCCGATTGTCCACCTAGGTACGCGTGGGACAAAATTGTTTTGTTTTGGCCGCTAATTGCTTCGCGACGAGCATCTTCAGCCGCTTGTTCGCTGGTTGCATTAAGCGTTCCACCAAGTGATGGGGCTGTATCATCGTTGTCGAGTGCATATACACTTGTGACGTCTTCTGATCGTGGAGCTTCGATACTAGGTTCTTCAGAAGCAGCAACCGGTGTTGGAGGTGTCACAGGTTCAACCGCCTCGGTTACTTCAGGTGTTTCCGGAGCTTGCTCTACTTCCGGTGTCGGTTCTTCAATAGCTTCAAGCTGCGCTTCGGCTTCTTCAACAGCGTCTTCAGCTGGAGCGTAGGTCGAGTGCGGAGCTTCTGGCGCTACATGTTCAACTTCATTTTCTTGAGGTTGCTCGCGAACTCGTTCATCAAGTTCAGCAAGGGTTTCAGGTTCCTCTTCGTGCTTAATAGTGAGTTCGTCTTTTTTAACTGCGGCTGGTTTTTCGGCCTTATCTTCAGCTTCTTCAGCAGTTTCAGGTTCTTGAGTAGAGGCTTCTTCTACAGGAGCGGTTGTTTGCAGTTCAGTAGCAATAAGTTGCTGGTCGGCACCGGCTGTCATAAGTTGCGCAGCAACGGTCATAGCCTTCGAAGTGGTGTGTTCGTTACTAAAACGGTCAGTTTCGGAAACAATACCTGTTAAAAGTGCGGTCGCAATTGGCGCATCGATTAATGGTTTCTTTTTATCCTCTTTAAGGGCTTCGGCAAGGCCGGCAATCATCTCACTCAGGCTACTAGCGTTTGCATCGTGCCAATCAATACCACCGAGGTTACTGGTTTGGTCGCCGGCTGAAACGGTAATAACCGTCGCGTCATGCAAAATTTGACCGTGGTCTTCCATAGCCTGGTCAAGGTTGTCTTGGCTATCAACACCAAGAGCAATCACTAATTCAACGTTATAGTCACCTTGGCTAAATTCGAGGTCGTCTTTAGAAATAGTGGTTTTGTACGGAGTAATAAAAATCTTAACTGAATCACCTTCTACCTTGTAGCGTAAGTGGTCGGCTTTTTCTTTATTAAGGGCAATAATAAAATCACGGAGGCTGTCGGTAGTTTCATCGAAAGTCTTTTCAGGTTCCAAGAAAGCAATTGCTGGAGGTGTTTCACCACTGAAAATTGCTGTAGCGTACTTCTCTTGCTTATCAAATAATAAGGTTAAACCGAGGGCAGCAGAAAGAGCATCAACAGAGGGGCTGTTGCTTACCGTCACTAAGATCTTCGAAGCTTCTTTTATCTTCTCGACCACTTGTTGTTTTGCTTTTATGTCATCCATGGTTTTTGTTTTAGTCCGTTATTTTT
>Ga0247817_10000354_pt1 | contig 26647 bp, 19 predicted proteins | sample UWRJL212509R1_FD_178010 | JGI IMG/M metagenome (GOLD analysis project Ga0247817, IMG submission 178010) | Plant litter microbial communities from Arlington Agricultural Research Station in Wisconsin, United States - UWRJ-L212-509R-1 | ecosystem: Environmental > Terrestrial > Plant litter >...
GATCGAGCGAGATGAGGACGTCGAACTCGTGCTCACCGATACCCGGATTTATGTCCAGGTTAAAACCCGCAGCGCCCCCCTTATCCCGAGCGACCTCGGCACCGCACTAGATCGATTTCAGCTACTTCGCGAACAGCACAAGCAAGGCCTTCGGCATGGCACGCCTCTCTTTGTGGTCGCCTCTAACCAGCTCCCTGGCCCGAAACTTGGTGCCCAAATTAAGCAGGGTGAATTGGGTGAAGATGTCCAGTTCATCCATCCGGGTGAGACGCGCCCAGCGGAGTTTGCGTGCCTGCCGGACTGCTGGACTGATCTGAGTAGCGCAGTGGCTGAGTGTGTGAAGCTGGCAGAAACGATTCCTCATGGGGCGTTGGTACCTGAATCGCTGGTATGGAAACTGGCGGGAAAGGTGCAAGCCGCCGCCACTGGCCTCCAAAACCTTGGTGGTTACACCTTCCACTCAGAATCGCTGCCAGCCCTCTTCGAGCAGCTACTGACGCAGCTGCAAAGATTGCCGGCGCTTCAAACCCACTATCTCCCGCAAATTGACGAGCCTGCACTCATCAACGGTGAGCGCATTCGGATCATTTGCGGCTTCTCCGGTGCGGGCAAGACATCCTGGTGCGCTCAGGCCGCAATGCATACCCCGGAACCCTGCATCTACTTCGACGCACGTGAGACCGCGGGCCCAGCTTTCGCAAGATCCCTGGTGAGGGAGATCGCCGGGGGTCTGGTCGACAAGCCCCATGAAATTGGCGAAGTCTTTTCCCCTGGCGCTTCAGGCATCGACTCGATGACAGCACTGGGTCGTCACCTGGAGATCCAGGGCATAGAGCCATTGGTGATCATCGACAACGCACACGAAATTCCTGCGGCAGATCTACAAGCCGTGTTCGGTTGCACCACGCAAATGCGTTTCATCCTTCTGTGCCAACCCATCGGGTCGATTCAGGAAATGGAGCAACTGTCGGGGGTGAGTCGGGAGGTGCTTCAGGGGTGGAGCCTGGACTCCGTGGCGGCGGAGGCCTCTCGCCTCGGTGCCAAGGGCAATGTTGAGACCATGGAAAGGGTGCGCGTACTGACAGCCGGAATGCCGCTGTATCTCCAAAGCGCCGCTAGACTCGCAGCCAAGGACTATGCGGGGGATCTATCAGCGCTTTGTACCGCGCTGGAGCAGCAAGCCACGCTGGAGACGACCGCACAGGAACTCATTCTTGCCAAGGTGTACCAGGGGCTCCCAGAAACGAGCCAGCACATCGTTACCCTTCTGAGTATGGTCGATGTCGCCATCACTCAAAACGAGCTGCAGAGCTTAATGGCAGCTTACGCAACAACACCTCCTGCTGCGGTTAATCAGGCCATCCGGGCACTTCGTGCACTTGGCGTCCTGGAGGTGCAAGGCAGCCTCGAAATCAAACTCCACGATGCTATGCGATTGGTTGGAGCAAGCGGGTTGCACGCCGTGGCGGACCCACGCTTGCTGGCAACCAAGGTGGTGCTCAAAGATCTACTTCTGACCTCCTTGAAGCAAACGCGTAGCCACCATAAGCTCAGGCTCCTCATCAAGACGTTGATCGATCTTGAAGAGAGCGAGGTTCTCATTGACCTGGCCGGGGAAGAACCTTTCCAGGAGACGGGGCTAGGGCCGCTGCTCATTGATTATCTGGAAAAGGTATCCACCTCTGCTGATCTTGACGCAGAGACTAGATTTTGGGCGTTCGACTCTCTCTTCTTCATTTTGAATCGAGCGGAGAACCTAGAACAGAAATCGATCTTTCTGTCCTCGATGGCACAATTGATAGCCAATCACGAGCTATCAGATCGTGCGTTGCTTTCCTATCACCAAAAAAATATGGAGTGGCAGGGCTTACAAGAAAGTGCCAAAGGTGTTCACGACGCTATCGAGCTCATCAAAAAATCACCCGCCCTCTCCCCAGACCGACGTCTTACCTTGGATTACAACACCGCGGTGGCGCTATGGCGAGTCCATGAAGACAAGGCAGCCGAAGCACTGATCGAGAAAGTCATCAATGAACACCTCAAGCTGCTCCAGATAAGTCAGCGGTGGATCCAGGGGCGCTCGATCAACTCAGTCGTAGACCACCTCAGCAAGTTATCTCCGGAGGTAGCATTGGTAACCCACCTTGCAAATGCCTACGAAGTCAAAGCAATCCTACTGAAAAAACGAGGGGTGAACCCACAGCTCTATCGCCTGTATGCATGGAAATTTTTTGTGTGTACGCAGTCATTCAGTTCCGTGGTGAGGACAGGCCTAGACGCTGCTCAGGACATGTTGGATATGCGGGATTTTCAAGCTGCACGGACAATGGTGGGTACCAACATTATCCCTCTGATCAAGCAAGCGCACTTACTGGGTGAGCTCTCCAGTGCTCGCAGCTTCTATGCTGTGATCTTGGCCTACTGCAGAGACTTCAAAGCCGCCGATCGCGAGATGGCATCAATCGCACCATTTCGTGCAGGGTTCACAGATGCCCAACGCCACGAGTTTGATTCCCAGTTGAGCTTGATCGAGGACATTCGGGCGGGTCGAGTAAGGTAGCATTATTGCCCTTCTGCTTAGGCTCTGTATGAAAACCCTTGAAATCCCGCCAACGCCCCAGCCAGCTTGAGTTTCCGTTGAGTTTTGCCCTTTTCAGCTCAAGACTCCGTGATGCCCAAGCAGTGATATGAGATTTCCGATGCGGACTTGGAGTTGGTTTCGGACCTCCTCTATTCGCCTCGACGCACGGGGCGTCCGTGAGCCGATGATCGACTGATGCTCAACGGCGTGTTCTGGGTGCTTTGCTCGGGCGCGGCCTGGCAGGACATGCCTGAGCGATACGGACCTTGGTCTACGGTTTATCGGCGGTTTCGAGATTGGCGAAATTAGGGCGCCCTCAACAAGATGCTCAAGTGGATTCACGTCAAACTCAACGAGCATGGACTGATCGATCTGGATACTTGGTGCATTGAATCGCCCCGGCTTATGTAGACACTCGATGACCGCTATTGGCCGTTAGCGGCCACTTGCGAACGTCCGTTTTTGGCCGGTTGCAGCCCTTCACGAGAGGCAGCAATCAGCCAAGTGCGGTCGTTCAGCGTCTAAAAACTTAGGGGCGATTCACTCAGCTGTAGATCGAGTGGAAAGGGTAAAAACCCTGGAAAATAATCAACGAGTGAGTTGAGGCAATGTGACGCACACCGTTCTATCATCTCCTCTGCAAGCACTGACCTGTGATCAGGTAAGTCTCGCCACTTTGCTCGCGTTATGCTCAACCAGTGGCGGCATTGACCATGGCCTCGAGCAATGCGGTCTGAACCGCCTGAACCTTGTCAATGGCAGCCTCGTCATGACTGACGATAAAGTTCTGAATGGTGTTCACGTCCTCATAAAGCTTCGATTTGGGCGATAAAAGCGTCATCTCGAGCGCGGCCGCGTGAAGGAACTGCGAACGAAGATTTCGACCATGGACGGTCCGCCCGGCATACAACGGGATATTGACCCCATTCTGGATAATGGCGGCGTATTTGATGTGCGCATCATACTCATGCAACCTTGGATGATACTGCGACATGAAATTCACATGGTCGGGGTAATTGGAGCGCGCGCGCGCAAAAGTCTCGGATTGTGTCTTGCCCTTGAACCGGTTGCAGCGTTCGCAACTGACTGCGAGATTCCAGAAGTGCAAGGTGAATCTTGGATGCTCGGACCGGGAAAGGACGTGTTCAATGGGGCGTGCGTAGCCGCCTTTAAGAAGCGGCTGCCGACAATAACAACACTGCTCTTCTTGCAACTCAGCCAAATGATCGCGTAGAGCAGACATCAGCTCCGCTCCCGTTATTGGACCTGCGGGTGTCTGCCACTCCCTCTTGTAGAATTCGCCCCATACATCACGGCTTTCCCTACGTTCAGCATCAAAGAAACTCTCGCCCTTCATGATTTCCGCCGCATGGGGGCGACGTTTCACTCTCCGATGGCTCTGCGCCAGATACTCTGTTTCTTCTGCTTGCCGGTTACGACCTGCGGGTAACAGACTCACCGCCCACCTGACGAGTAAGAAATGGTTTAAGCGCAAGGGATCCGATCGGCGCTTTCAAGCTCTCGACCAGCAGGACAAAATCATGGGGCGCGTAGACCAGGTGTTGGAGTCTTGCCCCTCAGCTGTCGTGATTCGGCTGGACCTCCATTACTCGTCGATGTTTCAGTACCGGCAACGTGTGGAAGGTGTATTTGCGGATCTGGATAAGTTGAGTAGGGAGATCGAGCGCAACGAGATCTTTGATCATCTGATTTGGCATATCTACAGCGTTGAGCAGGGGGAGGAGCGGGGCTACCAAATCCACACGGCGTTTTTCTTCGATGGGGCGAAGGTGCGTAGCGACATCTACAAGGCCCGACAGGTAGGTCAGTTGTGGGAGCGCATTACCCGTGATCAGGGTTACTACTACAGCTGTAACGCTGACAAGGAGCGTTATGGGGATGATCTCGGCATTGGGTTGGTCTATGAGACTGATGCCCACATTCGCAGCAAGGTGCATAAGGCAATGCGCTATCTGGCCAAGGACGAGGACACGCAGCATTTGCGCGTGAAACCTGAAGGGGCTCGGTGCCTGCGCAAGGGGCAGCTTCGTAGGCCGACGTTGTAGCTCTCGACGGCTAAGTGAGGCCAGCATTCGAAAGGCTCTTATCGTAGAGCCTTTCGACATTACCGATAGTCAACCGTTGCTCACCACCGGCGTGGTCGGCTGCCCACGCATAACGATCTGTCCGGATTGCCGATCGAGCAGGGTGTAGTCGGCCCGCAAATTTAGCTCCGGCTCGTTGAACAATAGACGTACTGGAATGCTGCGCAGCTTGTCTTCCTTACCCTGGCGCAGTTCTTCGTTAAGTGGATGTAGTGACCAGCCATCCCGGCTTTGCATTTTGGACGTGATGGTGAATTGATGGTCTTAACGACTCCTTCATAGCACTGATAGTCAAATAATCGCAGAAAGGGTCGAAGCAATCAGAACACCTACTTTCACCTCATCGAACAAATGCGGGGAGTTTGGAAATGCCAAAACGCCAATGAGCAGGCTCATGGTGAAACCTATGCCGTACAGTGCTGCTACTCCGTAGAGTTGAAACCAATTGCTGCCCTGCGGCAGTTTGACAAGTCCAAAACGGATGGCGAGCGCAGCCGATGCGTAGACCCCCAGCTGTTTCCCTATAACGAGCCCTAAGGCGACGCCAAGAGGAGCCGAATCTACGAAGTTATTCGCCGTGATGCCGGAAAGCGACACCTGCATTGGCGAATCCAAAGATAGGTGCCACCGCGGAGGCGGCCAGAGGGTGCAGTTATTGTTCAAGGTACAAATGGGGCGAGCGCGCCGCCTCATCAGGTTGGCCCAAAGGAATACAAAGGGCGAGCGCAACACCCGCCAATGTGACATGTACCCTTGATTGAAGCATGAAGAACCACAACAAAGCCCCCGCGATGAGGTAAGGCGAAAGTTTCCTCACACCCAACTTATTCATCCCTACCAATACCAGCAGAGCGCCCAATGCTGCGAGTAGCATGGGCACCGAGAGAACACCCGTGTAGAACAAAGCAATGATCAGCACTGCTCTCAAATCATCCAGTATCGCGAGCGCAGAAAGGAAGATCTTTAGCGATACCGGCACCCTTTTTCCGAGCAACGACAACACACTGATAGCGAATGCAATATTGGTAGCAGAAGGGATGGCCCAGCTGTCAATGGTCTCGGAATTGCCCTGGTTAATTGCCACGTAAATCAGCGCCGGTACGGCCATTCCGCCCAAGGCCGCAAAGCCCGGTAGCGCTCTTTGCGCCCAGGACGCGAGGTGCCCGACCAGCACCTCGCGCTTGATCTCAAGGCCGGCCAGCATAAAAAAATGGCCATCAAACCATCGTTTACCCACTGTTTAATCAGCAGACCGGATATTTGCGTACGAACGCGATTTTCGCTCCAGTGCTGACAGTCAAACCTGCTCTAAAACGTTTTCACACAGCCTGCCCATTGCGGACGTTCAATTCTCGAGTTCTGAACAGGAGCATTTCTCAGTCGGCGGTGGCAACCCTGACGTATCTGATGAAAGTCGAATACAGTTGCTGGCGTCTCACCCAGCGCCCGCTGCCTATGCAACAACATCGTATGTTTTCAACTCATGCCTTTCGTTTTGTTAGCAGCAACGGTGATGGCATGTGGGGCCGCCTCATCTGGCAACGGCTCAAATTCAGGGTTATTTGTCCTGTCGTGAGCACGGTGTTTTTACTATATTCGGGCCACCTTCCAGACGTTCCATACGTCGACTTTCAGTCGCGCGGTGCGGGCTAACGGTCTGCTGCGGGTATCCCGTTGACCCGTTAAGCCCGGACATGCCATGACGCCCGTAACCCTGAGAAAAGATTACCTCCAGACTGACGCAATGGCGCTGCTGATTGCCTTGCTTGTCGCCTCTTTCGTCGTCGTGTTCAAGTTCTTTACCAACTTGAGTGTGGCGACGACGGTGCTGTATGTGACCCTGGTGCTGATGTCCGCCAATGTGTTTTCGGTAAAGTTGGTCATCACTGTCGCGCTGGCATGCCTGACGGTGTTGACCTTCATTTTTATCTTTGAACGTGACTACCTGAACACCGAGGCCGTTGGGGCTTATGTGCGTTGTATCGTTTCGTTGTCCGCCATTACTTTTTTAGCCTTGCGCAGCAAATATCTGGCTGACACTTTACGGCGCAATGAGGCGTATCTGGTCGGCGCCCAGCGGCTTAGTCAGGTTGGCAGCGTGGGGTTTCGTGTGGACCGGTCGGAGATTTTCTGGTCGGCGGAGACAGCGCGGATTTTTGAGTATTCAGAGAAAGAAACACCGAGCATGCTGAAGATCCTGGCGCGCACGCACCCCGATGACCGGCACTTGGTGGAAGTCGTGTTCGATCAGGTCTCGCGCCACGAACCGCGCCTGGAAGTCGAGCATCGATTGCAGATGCCGGACGGGCGCATCAAGTACATCCACATGATCGCTCACCCGTTGCCCGCTCAATATGACGCCTTCGAATATGTCGGTGCGGTGATAGACGTCACGGCGGCCAAAAAGGCCGAGGACGCGCTGTTTCAATCCCAGTCGCAGCTGGCGCACGTAACGCGAGTGACCTCGCTGGGCGAGCTGGCAGCGTCCATTGCTCACGAAGTCAATCAGCCGCTCGCGGCGATCAGGACCAGCGGCGAAGCCTGTCATCGTTGGCTCGACCGCAGCGATCCCAACCTCGCCGAAGTGCGTACATCGCTCGACCGCATGATCAGCAGCTCCACGCGCGCCAGTGAAGTCATCCGGCGTATCCGTACGCTGTCACGTAATGGTGACCCCGAACGTCAGTGTGAGTCCTTCAACGAGATCATCAGTGACACGCTGGCGCTGGTGCAATACGAATTGAGCCGTAGCCATGTGAAGTTGCGTGTGGAGCTGGCGTTGACGCCGGTGCACATCGGCGCTGACCGGGTACAGCTCCAGCAAGTCATCCTCAATCTGATCATCAATGCCTGCCAGGCCATGACGGAGGTTGATCCGCGCACGCGATTATTGAAGATTCGTACATGGGTACATAACGACGAGGCACTGCTGGAAGTCAGGGATTGTGGCACCGGGATCAGCGCCGAGGCGTTGCCATCTTTGTTTAATCCGTTTTTCACCACCAAGGCTGACGGTCTGGGCATGGGCCTTTCGATCTGCCGCTCCATTATCGAGTTTCACGAGGGCCGAATCTGGGCCGCCAGCAATCAAGGCGAAGGGGCGGTGTTCTCGATCGCGTTGCCTCAGCTGAAAAATGAGTCGGCCGCCGCCTGAAGGCCGGCGAGTTTCAGGTAAAAAAACGCCCGCCAAAAAAAACAGTGGCGGGCGCTTGGGAAGTGTCGGTTCAGCGGGAGAGCGCTGAGCCAGCAGGGAAGAACGTTCAGATCAAACGGCGACGCCACAGCCTTGCTCGGCCCGGTTGAGGCGCAAGCGATTGAAGGCCAGCAATCGCATGACGTAGCCCAGCTTGATCGCAGTCGGACCGAGAATCGTCATTGCATGGGCACCTATTAGTTCGGGCAACTTCAGGTAGGCGTCACAACCGTAAGCCAGGATGACCCCGACCACGAGCATCACCAGCCCGCCGATCAGTAGTACGTGTGACAGCTTCAACACTCGGTGTGGATTCTCGAAAAAACCATACATGTCGGTCACCCTGGTTGGTTTTCGTAAATCATAATGATTGCCCGCAGCCTTGTTCGCCGAGTTGCGGCTCGGTCTCCCGAGGTCGCGAGCTGTCATTGAGAGGTGGCTCAGGCCACTGGAATCAACGGATCGGCAGCGGCCAGCGCGGTCGCACGATCAGCCACCGGCGGGTAAATCCACACGGTGTTGATCTGGGTCTTGAGCTCCTTGGCCTCATGCCCGACTAGTTTCAACTGGCGATCCCAGCCTTCGGTAAACACCGCGCCCCAGGCACCAAGGTCCAGGCAGGTCACGTACTTGGGCTGGCTGTAGGTGATCGGCTCGACGCCCAGCAAATCAGCCGCGACGTTGTTGCCGGCGTAGCGGCCCAGGCTAATGGCGTGTTGGCAGGACATGCCAGCATAGTTGCCGAGCGTATCGGTCGCGGCATATGCCACATCGCCCGCAGCGAACACATCGGCATGGCCCAGTACTTTCAGGTTGCCGTCGACGTGTAAACGGCCTTGTGGATCGCGGGTGCCGACCACTTGTTCGGTGAGCGGGCTGGCGCGGAAGCCAACGGTCCAGATCACCGTGTTGGATTCGATCCGCTGACCGTCGGCGAGGGTTACGCCGCCTGCGTCGACTGAAGCAACCGACGCATTGAGTACCCATTCGACGCCCAGGTGTTCCGACGCTTCAACAATGGAAGGACGGATACCATCGCCCATCGAGGCAGCAATCTGTGGACCGCGATCGACCACGATCACTTTGATAGCGGCATCGTCACCTAGCGCGGCACGTAGACGCGCCGGCATTTCGGTGGCCGTCTCAATCCCGGTAAAGCCACCGCCGGCGACCACAACAGTGTTGCGCGCAACGCTTTCTGGCAGGTTCTTCAGCGCCTTGATGTGGTCTTCCAGGCGGCTGGCTTCTTCGATCTGGTCGACATCGAAGGCGTGTTCGATGATGCCTTCCAGCGCCGGGCGAATCACCCGGCTGCCGGCGGCCAGCACAAGGCGGTCGTAGCTCAGCGTGCCTTGGGTGCCAAACACGTCACTGTAGGTCACCTGCTTGTTGTCCACATTGATGTGTTCAGCGCTGCCTTTGACGAATTTCACGCCCACGGCGTCGAACAGGTCGCCGAGCGGCGCCATCATCGTATGGACATCCGCTTCGTAGAACCGCGGACGGATGCGCAACTCTGCCTGGGGCGCCAGGACGGTGATCTGCACGTCGTTACGGTCATGCTTGTCCAGCAGACGTGCGGCGCTCAATGCAGTCCAAACGCCACCGAAACCTGCGCCAATTACTAAAATGTTCTGTTTCATGGGATTACTCCTGAAGACAAGTCGATCATTGAATGGCTGTTTGAGCGTCACCGTGTTACGGGTAGATCCAGGCGCGGGGTTTTGATGGATAACCGCAGCACATAGTCCGGCTTGGTTCGCTGTAGGAGATGGTATCGAGCCTGGGAGTGCGGGGCACTTCTACCTAGGGTCATTACTGACACGCCTAAGTGTGAGGTGGGTATACCTAGGTGTTAATCCCAGGGTCGAGCGAGATTGAAACCAGGGTAGAGCGAGGTTCAGGCCTGGCGTTCGAGGACTTCTCTGATGCAGGCCATCAGCTCGCCGCAGGGAAAGGGTTTTGGAAAATATGCGACGGGCTCGGGAGAACTGGCGCCAACCCGGGGTGGTGAGCCCGCGTAGCCGGTGATGAAGATGACCGGCAGGTTGATGCCCCTGGCCGATAACTCGTCATACATTTGAATACCCGAAATTCCGGGCATTTGTATATCGGAGATGAGGCAGCTCGTATCTTGCGGTCCGGTGGAGGCGAGGAACGCTTCAGCGTTGGCGTACACCCGCACCGTAAAACCATTGGAGCGCAACAAACTGTCCAGCGCCATGCGCACGGATTCGTCATCGTCAACAACGGAAATGACAGCGGCGTGGTGCATTTCTATACCTGGGCTGATATCGGGCTGCCCATTAAGGGCGCCCGCCATCACCGCAAGATACGCCGTCCAGTTGGGCGGCGTACTATACGTGCGTATAGAAACGTTATTGAGCGCTATCGACGCCAAGCGCTTGCGCCATCCGCACCAGATCAGCGAAGGAGCGTGCGAACATCTTGCGCATGGCCTGACCGCGATGGATTTTCACCGTAATTTCGCTCAGGCCTATTTCTCCCGCTATCTGCTTATTCATCAGCCCCGATGCCGCCAGTGCCATCACGGTCTGCTCGCGCGGTGTGAGCGTCGCGTATCGGTTGCGTAGCTCATCGTTGCCGCGTTCGGATTCGCGGCGCAATTTGTCGCGGGCATGGGCGGCGGAAACGGCATCAATCAAATCCTGTTCCCTGAATGGTTTGGCCAGGAAATCCACCGCGCCCGCCTTCATTGCCCGGACGGTCATGGCAATGTCCCCGTGTCCCGTCATGAACACAATCGGCAAGTGGATATTGGCTGCCACCAACTCATTCTGGAAATCCAGTCCGCTGGTACCTTGCAGCCGTACATCCAGCACCAGGCAACTAGGGATCTCGGGGCGGTTGTAGTCCATGAATTCGGCGACAGAACCAAACAGCCCCACCTGCAATCCGATGGAGCGCAACAGACTGCCGAGCGCTTCACGCAGTGGTGCGTCATCGTCGACGATGTAAACCAGCGGCTCGTGGTTCACGACTTTGTTCATGGGGTGATGTTCGTTCATGAGGCTTCCATACAAAGCGATAGTCCTGATTCATACAAGGTGTGCTACGTCGCGATTTAGTCCGTCTCACTGGGCGTGAGCAGCGGTAGCGCGAACTTGAACGACGTTCCCTGGTCGAGGGTGCTGGTTGCCCAAATCCGCCCGCCATGAAAATCAATAATCGAGCGGCAGATGGATAATCCCATACCCAACCCGTTTTTCTTGGTGGTAAAAAACGGGCTGAACAATGACGGTAGTACGTCAGGAGCGATGCCGGATCCCTGGTCTGTAACCTCCACCACTGCCTCGTCATCCGTGATCCAGGTGCGCACATGCAGCAAGCGGTCGCAAACCTCGACACTGTCCATGGCGTGGCAGGCATTGATAATCAAGTTGATGATTACCTGCTGCAGCTGCACCCGATCCGCATGCACATGATCGGAGAGCGCCAGAAGCTCGATTTTCGGATTGACTCTGTGAAGCGCCAGCTCTTGCTGGACCAGGCCCAGCGTCTCAGTAACGATATCGTTCACCGACTCGGGCTGACGCAGCGGAGCGGATTTGCGCGATAGCGCTCTAACCCGGCTGATGACATCGCTGGCGCGGCACGAACTGGCGATGATGCGATCAAGCGCTTGCAGCGCTTCGCTCAGTTCTGGCGTGGGGCGATCTAGCCATCGCCGGCACGCTTCGCCGCTGCTGGTGATCGCCGCCAGTGGCTGGTTAACTTCATGGGCGATGGATGCAGCGAGTTCACCCAAGGAGGTCACGCGGGTGACGTGTGCCAATTGCATCTGTACACCGAACAGTGCCGTCTCGGCTTCCTTGCTGGCGGTGATGTCCATCAACGCACCAATATATTCGCCACGGTCCTGCTGCTCGAACAGCGGGCTGGCAATCATGTGCACATGCTTGATCCGGCCGTCGGGCATCAGCAGTCGGTGTTTAATTTCAATGAGCGGCTCATTGCGCGCTGCTTTCTCAAACACCTCGTGCACCAGAGACAGATCATCGGGATGGGTGCGCGCCAATACCATCGCTGCCGTCGGATTTTCGGTCAGTGGGTATTCGAATATCCGCGCGCATTCGTCGGACCAGCTCATCGCCTCGTCGTCACCGCAGAAACCGACGCTGCCGGTCCGGCTCAGGCGCTGCGCGCCAATCAGGTACAGCTCGTTATGACGCAGACGGTCCGCAGCGTATTTGCTGCGCAGCGCAAGAAACGTAATGGCCGACAGGGCCGTCAGGCAGCGGAAGAAGCCGGTGGTCGACTCTTCGCGTTGATAACCTCCGTTGTAAAAGTATGTCGCCGTCAGTAACAACATACACATCAGGGCGACGGAAATGACCACGTTGATGGAGAACAGATTGGCAGCCATCAGTAACAAGGTCACGTAAAGTATCGTCGGAGCCAGATCGTTGTGGGTTTCGGAATTGATCACCAGAATGCCGCAGGCCACCACCAGCCCGGCCAGCCACCCCAAGGCATTGATCAGAGGATTGGGGCTGATCCCCAAAGCGCCATCGACCGGCCTCTCAGTTCTCGGGTGCGACGTCGTGGCGAAAATACTGAGTAAAGATGACGGCACTTTTCGCGTAGCCGCAGACCTGATGTTTTTCATTAGGGTCATGCGCTCCCGTTGCAATGAGGCGGAGTATGGGCGTTCATCGTAAAACCATTGGCGCCCCCCTAATAGGACATAAATCCCTGAAATGCAGCCATGCACGCGAGTGAAGACGGACTTGGGCATGCTCATACTCAAGTATCGAACGCTATCACCCATGGATGAGTGCGCTGTCCTCAGGTAGGACATACGGCGGCAGACCATCCGCATAACCTGTTCATACACCGCGCATCGCTACTCCGGATTGCTTGAAGGGGCGAGGTGACATCGTAACCTTTAACCTGAATGGCCTAATGGCCGGGCGGTTTGCATGATGAACAGAAATGACTTGCGACGCGCTGACATCAATCTGCTGGTGGTCTTCGAGTCGATGATGCACGAACGAAATGTCAGCCGTGTCGGTGAGAAACTGTTCCTTGGCCAGCCGACAATCAGCAGCGCCTTGGGGCGCTTGCGCTTGATGTTTGACGATCCACTGTTCATCCGTTCGGGACGGGTCATGGAGCCGACATCGCGAGCGGAAGAAATTTTCTCCAATCTGGCGCCGGCACTGGACGGTATTGCCGTTGCCCTCAGTCGGTGTCAGGCGTTCGATCCCGGCACCAGCGAGGCCACCTTTCATATTGGCCTCGCGGATGATGTCGAGTACGCGTTGTTGCCCTCGCTGTTGCGGCGACTGCGGATCGAAGCGCCGAATATGAAGCTGGTGGTGCGCCGGACGGATCATTGGCAGATGCCGCAGTTGCTCACCTCCGGGGATATTTCCCTTGGGATCAGCCACACGCTGGAACTGCCTGCAAACTCACGACGCAAAACACTGCGGTCGATTCGCCCGATGCTGTTACGGGCCGATTCGCAGTGCGGTGAATTGGGGCTGGATGAGTTCTGCCGACGTCCACATGCCGTGGTGTCTTCAATGGGGAATGTGATCGAAGAGGCCGATCGCGCACTGGCCCACCTCGGACGTCAACGCAAGGTCGTACTGACCGTGCCGCAATTCAGCGCTCTGCCGATGCTCCTGGCACACAGCGAAATGATTGCCATCGTCCCGGATTACATTGCTCGGTCGATGGCCCTGATCGATGGTCTGAGGGCCGAATTCGCGCCTCTCGAACTTCCGCCACAGGAACTTTCGATGGTCTGGCGTGGGGCGACGCATAACGATCCTGGCGAACGCTGGCTGCGCTCGCGATGCAGTGCATTTCTTGCCGAACAGGATGGATCGGCGATCCGCCAGGCCTCTGGCGAGACGTTTACCAGCGCTGTTGCTTAAGTCATCTTTTGCTGATTCCCAGGAAGCATCCATGCTCGTATTTTTGCATGCTCATCCCTTGATCATCGGGACAATCCTCCTGCTGCTGGACTTGTCACTTTGGCGCTACTTGAGGGCCGCCCGGCCAGTCGTGCGAATTTGCTCGCGCATCGCAATATTTTTAGCGTTCTGCTGGGTGTTGATGGCTGCCGACATCAGCCCGCTGCAGCCCCCGCTGTGGCCCGACGATGCCATTCTCAATCTGGCGGCGACAGTTCTGGGCTTAGCCTGGTGGCTGTTTGCTGCCAGGACGTTGACTGTGATTCTGGGCAAAGGCCTTAGCTCGCGTGGAGGGCAAACGGCGCGCTTGCTGCATGACGTGTTGGGTGCGGGAATTTTCCTCGCCGCGATTATCGGGGCCGCTGCCTACGTTCTGCAGTGGCCGGTCAAGGGGCTTCTTGCCGCGTCGGGCGCGATGGCGATAGTTGTCGGCCTCGCCTTGCAGAGTACCTTGAGCGATGTGTTCTCGGGTATTGTGCTCAATACCACCAAACCGTACGACCTTGATGAATGGATTTCCATCGACGGCATCGAGGGCAAAGTGGTGGAAATCGATTGGCGCTCCACCCATGTGCTGACCGATCTGGGCAGCGTGGCGGTGGTGCCCAACTCATTGGCGGCGAAAACCAAGATCCTCAATTTCAGCCGGCCCGGTAATGCACATGGCGTCAGTGTGATCATGGCTATCTCCAGTAGCGTGCGTCCGCGGCGGGCTATCGACGCACTGGAAAAAGCAATGCAAGGCACTCGCGCCTTGCTCCCCGAATTCAAGCCCAAAGTATCGTTCAAAAGCTCGCACCTGGAATACAACGAGTACGAACTTAAAGGTTTCATTGAATCGATTTCGCACAAGACAGAAGTGCGCAATCTAATGTTCGATCTCGCCCATCGGCATCTCGAGGCGTCTGGGGTCACCTGGGGCACAGGACCGGCCGTTCAGGTCTGGAGTCGTCCGCGACGTTTGCTGGAGGACGTCAGGGTCTTCAGATCGTTAAGCATTGAAGATCGCGACCGGCTGGCCGACCATATGGTCCCGATCGACTATCAGGCCAACGAAGTGATTCTGGCGTTCGATGAAGTAGCCGACTGTCTGATGGTCATCAGTGCCGGCGTGATTTCGGCTTCGATTCACGACGGTGAGCGCTTGATCGAAGCCGGTCGCATGGGGCCTGGCGAAGTCATGGGCGAAGAGGGCATTCTCGCCGAGGGCCGCTCACGAGCGGAGTTCCGCAGCATCACCAGCGGTCGTGTTTATCGTATCGAAAAGACCATGTTCGAAACGCAACTGGAACGCCATAGCGACCTTCAGCTCGCGCTGGATAATCTGCAGCACCAACGCGAAGAAATTCGTGAAACGGTCGTCGCGAAAAAACCGCAGCCCACCAAGCGCAGCGGTCTCCTGAGCTGGCTGCAGAAAAAACGTGGGTCGTCAGCGTGAGAACCGGTTGCGGTAATCCCGAGGTGAAATCGAAAGGTGGCGATGGAAGGTGTAACGCATGCGTTCCTCGTCGCCGAAACCACACGCATGCGCAATCTGATCGATGTTGCGCCGGGAATCTTCAAGCATCCGCCGTGCGGCTTCGATGCGAAACAGTTCGAGGGCTTTGGCCGGAGTACGTCCAACCCTACGCTTGTAGACCCGCGCAAAGTTGCGAGGGCTCATCTGCACCTGTCGTGCCAAGGCTTCGACCGTAAGACTTGTATCACCGAGATTTGCGCTTATCCACAGGTGCAAGTCGTCGAAGCCGCCACTGTCGTCCATTTGAGATTGCAGCAGATGGCTGAATTGCGCCTGACCACCGGGACGCTTGAGAAAGACCACCAACTCCCGTGCCACCTGCAATGCCACTTCGCGACCGCAATCGGCCTCGACCAATGCCAGCGCCATGTCGATACCTGTGCTGACCCCTGCCGATGTCCAAATAGTACCTTGCTGGATGAAAATCGCATCGATGTCGACATCAATTGTCGGGAAACCGCTTTTGAGCAAGTCACACATTGCCCAGTGCGTGGCGGCGCGTAGCCCTTCCAGCAGGCCAGCCTGAGCCAGTAAAAAGGTACCGCTGCACACCGAGGCGGTGCGCCGGGCCTTCCTCGAAGCTCCTTGCAGCCACTCCACCAGAGCGACGCTGTCGATCATGGCCTGACGAATGTCGGGGGCCCCAGGCACAATCAGTGTATCTACCGCCATGTCGTTGAATAAATGTACAGGCGTTGTATGCACTGACAGGCCTTCTGCGGAGGCAATCAATCCACCTTCAAGGCTCGCAGTGTGCAACGTATAGCCAGATAAGCCGCGTTCGGCCATGGCTTTGGAGGCCGCCCAGAACACGGTCTGTGCACCGGTCAGGTCGAGTAATCCCATTTGGGGGTACGCCAGAAACACCAGTGTACGTGGCTGAGAGATCGACTTAGTGAGAGGGCAGGTGTCGTGAACAATCGAATTCATGGCTGCTTTCAGGCTCAGTTGTCGCTGCATTGACGATGGAGAGGTTTCACTTCTGCGAGGTGACGTACGTCCGCAATCAAAGCCCGCCATACGTTCGTGATAATTGAACCGTCGCACGATCTCGACATTCGGCGGCCCTCATTTTTTGTTTTTTAGACCACGTTATTTTCGACTCTAACTTGTAGTGGCCGGGTTGCTGCGATGGTGAGTTACCCAGCGGCAACTTTTCGTTTGACAGACCGGGAGCCTATCGGCGCGAAACACTGGGTTAGCCTCGGTATTCGCTCGCCGCGACGATCACCCACAGGTTTATTCCTTACGCGGATCAATGCTTCTGGAGGAGGGCGCCTTCAATGCAACTCAGCAGTCTGTCGGCGTCACAGGGTTTCGCGAGGCAGGCCACCAACTCAGGATTTTCGGCAGTAAGCGGCGGAGCCGCTCCGGGGTACGCGGTAATCAGTATGGTGGGGATGTGGAAGCCCATCGAGACGAGCTGCTCGCACATCTCTACACCGCTCATTCCCGGCATCTGGATATCGGAAACCAGGCAGTCGGTTTTCGTGGATACATTGGCGTTGAGAAACGCCAGAGCGCTGCTGTAGGTTCGGGTTTTATAACCGCCAGATCGCAACAGGCTTTCCAGAGCACTTCTGACGGAATCGTCATCGTCAACAATTGCAATAGTTGCTGTCGTACCCGTTGGAGTGGTTTGGGTCATTAGGTTTTCTCGTGACAATACTTGTCGTTACTACACGATACGCGGTCCTGAGAGATGGAAAATCATACCTGAGTATGAGGCGCTAACCTTTAAGTGTTGATGGCGTGACCACCATTCAATGGCATCTTGCGCGTCGTAAGACCCTTGTCAGGAGTGGAGGTCATGCTCATGCAATGGCGCCGACAATCGGAATTCACCGTGCATTGAGTCGACAGATAAAAACGGCGGACCATACTGCTGCATGTCCCACCCCTATGGATTTTAGAATGCCAATACTCTGGGATGATGGTGAGCGTCTCTTCAGTCGGGAATTACGCTCCGACGCGGAAGGTGCCTCTACTGTGCTCGTGGCGCGCGCTGCTGCGGAGCAACCGCTTCCTGCCTGCCTCAGCCGTATCGCTCATGAGTTTGGCCTGAAGGACGAACTGGATCGCAGTTGGGCGGTTCGCCCTATCGAGCTGCTGCGCGAGGGTGGCCAGATGCAGCTGGTCCTCGAGGATGCCGGCGGGGAGCCACTTTCGCTGTTGCTTGCTGCTCCCATGGAAACGGCGAAGTTTTTGCATTTCGCCATCAAGATTGCCGTTGCTCTGGGTAAGCTCCACCAGCGTGGACTCGTCCATAAAGACATCAAACCGAGCCATATACTGGTGAATTGCTCCGACGGGCAAGCGCGCCTGACCGGATTCGGCTTGACCTCCCGGTTACCACGTGAGCGGCAGGCGCCCGAGACCATTGCAGGCACGCTTGCCTATATGGCCCCTGAGCAGACCGGCAGAATGAATCGTTCTATCGATTCACGCAGCGACCTTTATTCTTATGGGGTCACACTCTACGAGATGTTAACGGGCTCGCTGCCATTCACCGCTTCCGATCCAATGGAATGGATACATTGTCATATCGCGAAAAAACCGCTTTCGCCTTGCTCGCGAGTTGAAACCTTACCGCAGGTAATCTCTGACATCGTCATGAAACTGCTCGCCAAAACGACGGAAGAGCGCTACCAGAGCGTCATGGGCGTTGAGCATGATCTGCGCAGATGCCTGGCAGACTGGCTTCACCTTGGCAAAATAAACGCCTTCGAGTTGAGCGAGCACGGCACATCCGGCCGGCTGCTGATTCCCGAAAAACTGTACGGTCGCGAACGGGAGGTCGAAACATTAGTTGCCGCGTTCGGCCGGATCGTCGAAAACGGTCCGCCGGAACTTGTACTGGTGACCGGTTATTCTGGCATAGGCAAATCCTCGGTCGTCAATGAGTTGCATAAAGTGTTGGTGCCACCGCGTGGCATATTCGTCTCTGGCAAGTTCGATCAGTACCGTCGCGATATTCCCTATGCAACGCTCGTGCAGGCATTTCAAACCCTTGTGCGTGCCCTACTTGGCAAGAACGACGCCGAACTGTCGGGCTGGCGGGAGAGTTTAGAAAAGGCACTGGGTGCCAATGCGCGGCTCATGGCGGACCTCATACCAGAGCTGAAGCTGGTCATTGGCGAGCCACCTCCGGTTCCAGCCCTTGATCCCAAACAGGCACAACGACGATTCCTTCTGGTGTTTCGCAACTTCATCGGAGTCTTTGCCCGGGCCGAACATCCCCTCGCACTGTTTCTCGACGATTTGCAGTGGCTCGACGCGGCAACGCTGGACCTGCTTGAGGATTTGCTGACGAGTCCGGATATGCGGCATCTGATGCTGGTGGGGGCCTACCGCAGCAACGAAGTAGACGTCACGCATCCGCTGACCAGCAAGCTCGAATCCATTCGAAATGCGGGGGGCAGAGTCCAGGAAATCATGTTGGCGCCGCTCGCCAAAAGCCACATCGAGCAGTTGATTGCCGAGAGCTTTCACGAAGAGATCGCGCGAGTCGAACCATTGGCGCAGTTGGTGCTAGACAAGACCGCCGGCAACCCATTTTTTGTGATTCAGTTCCTGCAGGCGCTCGCCGAAGAGCAGTTGCTGACGTTTGATCATGATGCACAACGGTGGTGTTGGGACCCTGATCGTATCCACGCCGTAGGCTACACCGACAACGTCGTGGACCTGATGGTCGCCAAACTGACCCGCCTGCCAATTGAGACGCAACTGGCGTTGCAGCAGCTCGCCTGCCTGGGTAACGTCGCCGGAATACCCGCGCTCTCCACTGCGTTGGACCTGTCAAAGACGCAGTTGCGTAGTGTGCTGTGGGAGGCTATTCGCCAGGAATTGGTCGAGCGGCTGGACGGTGCTTTCGGTTTCGTTCACGACCGTATTCATGAAGCAGCCTATTCACTGATTCCCATCGAATCGCGCGCCGCGGCTCACCTGCGAATCGGTCGATTGCTGGCAGCACAGACACCCGCGCCGGCGTTGGAGGAGGCTATCTTTGACATTGTCGGCCAGCTCAATCGCGGCGCGTCGCTGCTCACCGAGCGCGGTGAAAGGGAGCAGTTGGCCGAGTACAACCTCGTCGCCGGCCAGCGTGCCAAGGCGTCGACCGCATATGCTTCAGCGCTCAACTACCTCACCATCGGCGCGCAATTACTGGACGACGGCTGTTGGGCGCACCGGCATGCGCTGTTCTTCGAGCTGGAGTTGAGCCGAGCCGAGTGCGAGTTTCTGACCGGGCAGCTATCTGCTGCGGACAAGCGCTTGTCGATGCTGTCGGCCCGAGCAGAGACCACTGTCGAGAGCGCCAACGTCGCCTGCCTGCAAATGGATGTCTATTTGCTGCTAGACCGCAGCGATGGCGCAGTCGCGGTCTGTCTCGCTTATCTGCGCCATGTCGGAATTGAGTGGTCAGCCCATCCGAGTGACGATGAAGTACGCGAAGAGTACGACCACATCTGGGCGCTGCTGGGTAATCGGACAATTGAGGAGCTCATCCACCTGCCTTTGATGGAGGACGCGGCTTCACTCATGACCATCAACACGCTGAGCAAGCTCTTCGCACCCGCCGTGCAGACGGACGCGAACCTGGCGTGCCTGCTGATATGCAAAGCCGTCAGCCTCAGCCTTGAACAGGGCAACTGCGATGCCTCATGCGTACTCTACGCCAACGTGTTCAGGGTAGCGGGGCGGCGTTTCGGCGATTATCAGGCCGGTTTCCGGTTTGGCCAACTCGGGTGTGAGCTCGTGGAACGGCGGGGACTGAAGCGATTCGAGGCCAGCACTTACTTATGTTTTTCAGCCTTTACGGTGCGCTGGATGAGGCCCGTAGAGCAATGTCGCGACTTACTGCTCAGGTCATTCGCGGCCGCAAATCGCATCGGAGACCTGCCGTATGGCGCTTACGCAGGCAACAGCCTCACATCTGACTCATTGTTCGCCGGTGAACCTCTGGCCGAGATACAAGCCGAAGCCGAACGAGGTCTGGCCTATGCCGTGAAAGTGCGCTTCGGTCTCGTGATCGATTTCATGGAAACGCAACTTGCCTTGATCCGAATGCTTCGGGGCCTGACGCCGACTTTCGGTTGCTTCGACGACGGACAGTTCAACGAACGTGAGACTGAAGCGCACCTTTTCAGCACCCCTGACTTGGCACTGGCGGCCTGTTGGTACTCGATTCGTAAGCTGCAGGCACACTATATTGCTGACGATTTCGAGGAAGCTGTGGAAGCGTCCGTCAAGGCACGGGCGTTGCTCTGGACGTCCTACTCGTTCTTCGAGGAGGCCGAGTATTATTTCTATGACGCACTGGCCCGTGCTGCCTTGTGCGACAACGTCCAGGAGGAAGATCGACAGCAGCATTTGCTCGCTATGCACGCTGATCACTTGCAGCTGGCGACCTGGGCGCAGCAGTGTCCGGAGAATTTCGCGAGCCAGGCTGCATTGGTCGGTGGCGAGATTGCTCGAGTGGAAGGGCGCGTGGTTGATGCCGAACTGCTTTACGAGCACGCCATGAAAACGGCGCAGGGGGGCGGTTTCATTCATATCGAAGCGCTGGCCAATGAGCTCGCCTCGCGCTTTTACTTGGCCCGCGGTCTCGGGAAGATTGCCCGTGTCTATTTGCAGGACGCCCGTTACGGCTACTTGCGCTGGGGCAGCAATGGAAAAGTGCGACAGCTTGAAGCGAAGTATCCATCGCTGAGAACCGAAGAGCACCCGCCAGGCCCTATGACGACCATGGCCACCCCGGTCGAGCACCTCGATCTCGCCACCGTACTCAAGGTGTCCCAGGCGGTGTCGGGTGAAATTGTTCTGGAAAAACTGATCGATACGGTGATGCGCACTGCAATTGAATTGGCGGGCGCCGAGCGTGGCACGTTGATTCTGTCCAAGGGGGCGGAGCACCGGATAGCGGCAAACGTGTCCGCCGGCGACAGCACCACGCAGATGCGTGATGCGCCGGTCAGTATGGCGCTGCTACCGGAGTCCGTTCTCAACCAAGTCCTGCGCACCCGCGAGAGCGTGTTTCTCGACGATGCCGTGGCGCAGTCACCATTCGCCGCAGATGCCTATATTCGGCAGCATCGCGCCCGTTCCATTCTCTGTCTGCCGTTGATGAACCAGGCCAAGCTGGTTGGCGCGCTCTACCTTGAAAACAATCTGACCGCTCGTGTGTTCAGCCCGGAACGGGTCGCGATTCTAAAACTTGTGGCATCGCAGGCGGCCATTTCACTGGAAAATGCCCGCTTGTACCGCGAGGTAGCGGAACGCGAAGCGAAGATCAGGCGCCTCGTCGACTCCAACATTATCGGGATCGTCGTCTGGAATTCGGACGGTGACATTATGGAGGCCAATGACGCCTTCCTTCACATGGTGGGCTACGCGCGAGACGATCTGGAAATGGGCCGCTTGAGTTGGCGTGATTTGACGGTGCCGGAGTTTCGCCAACACAGCGCGCGCTCGATGTTGCTCGCCATGCAGACCGGTCATGCCCAGCCCTTCGAAAAGGAGTATTTCAAAAAGGATGGCAGTCGCCTGCCGGTGATTGTCGGCCTGGCCATGATCGAACCCGGCAGCACTGAGGGCGTCGCCTTCGTACTGGACCTGACCGAGCGCAAGCAGGCGGAAGAAAAAGTCCGCGAAAGCGAGCGGCGCTACCGCGAAGTTCAGACGGTGCTTGCCCACGCCAACCGGGTCGCGACCATGGGCCAGCTTGTTGCGTCTATTGCCCACGAAGTCAATCAACCCATCGCCGCGGCGATCCTCAACGCCAATGCGGCGCGGCGCTGGCTCAACGCCCAGCCACCAGAGCTGGACGAGGTTCGGTACGTGCTCGATAGTCTCATCCAGAATGCCAACCGGGCGGCGGACGTGCTGGGACGTATTCGTGGGCACATCCGCAAGGCGCCTCAACCCAAGGGACCGGTCGATATCAATGCAGCAATTGGTGAAATGGTTGAATTTACCCGTGGTCAGATCATGAAAAATGGGGTCTTGCTGGAGACGCAGCTCCTGGATGGGTTGCCGACCATTCAAGGCGATCGCGTAGAGCTGCAACAGGTGCTGCTCAACTTGATCATGAATGCGCTGGAGGCGATGAGTAGCGTCAAGGAGGGCGAGCGCCAACTGCACATTAGCTCGATGGTGGATGATGCGGGTTGCTTGCGGGTCAGCGTCAGCGATTCAGGGCCCGGATTCGCTTCAGGAACATCCGAGCAGATATTCACATCGTTTTACACCACCAAGTCCACAGGCTTGGGAATGGGCTTGTCGATCTGCCGCTCGATCATTGAGGCCCATGGCGGCCGTTTGTGGGCTAACGTCAATCAGCCATGTGGGGCCACTGTGCAATTTACCCTGCCTGTTGTGCCTGCTTGATCATCGGCTACTACCCGATCGAGGCAGATCAGAGTTCGGCCTATACGAAGGTTTATTGCGAGCATATTTATAGGTCGATCAACGAATCCTAGGTACAAATGAAACTCCGCAATCCGAACGGTAGGCTTGACGTTATGGATTGCGGAGGACGTTATCGTGAAAAAATTATCCAGCGTGATAGACGCATTTTTAGTGCTGCGGTCGAGAACGTTTGTCGCAATAACGCTGGGCATTTCCGCCTATTTACAAACCGGTATGCTTCGAAGCTACTTGTTTACCATCCCCCTTGATAGCCATGGCCTGGCGCACTCTGTGAGGCTTATAAGTGTCGAGCACGCACTGAAACACTCACCGGTGGGCTCGCATTTGATCAGTCCACGCAAGTTCTACATACATCACGGAATTCACCTTGGCAACGGTCGCATTGCCCACTATGGTGGTTGCAGCGGTCCATTCAACACGAGCTCTATCGAAATCACTGATCTTGAGCATTTCGGCAAAGGAAATGCCATCTGGATACTTCAGGATCAGAGCGAATATTCCAGTGATGAAGTCGTTGTCCGGGCGCGCTCCAGAATCGGTGAATGCCACTACAGTGTGCTGTCGAACAATTGCGAGCACTTTTGTAATTGGTGTATTCGCGGGAAAAGCTACAGCGTGCAGGTCAATGCGCTGTTCCACTCACCACGGCGCTTTTTCTCGACGGTTTCGGCTTTGGCCCCGAGTTTTTTTGCTTAGGGCCGCATCACGAGACGCCCTTTGGCGTGTGCTACACTTTTTTTCCAAATCAATAGCTGTGGTGGACTGTGCATGAGCGCCTCATCTGAACCAGCCGGGCTTGGTTCTGTTGTGTTTGTGGTGGACGACGATGCCTCCATACGCGGTGCGTTAAGCAATCTTTTCCGCTCTGCCGGCATACGGGTCGAAACCTATGCGTCCACGGCGGAGTTTCTCCAGCAGCCGGAAACAGAATGCGCCAGCTGCCTCATCCTGGATGTACGACTACAAGGAAACAGTGGCTTCGACCTCCAGCGCCAGTTCGCTGAGTCAGACACAAACATTCCCATCATCTTCATCACCGGACATGGCGACATTGAGATGTCCGTTAAGGCTATGAAGGCCGGTGCCGTCGACTTCCTGGCCAAGCCCTTTCGTGAACAGGATCTGCTGGATGCCGTTTCATCAGCGCTTAAAACTGATGCAAAGCGTCGAGAAGCCGTGCGGCAATTTTCGAATCTGCACAGTGACTACAGTTCGCTGACTGTTCGTGAAAAAGAGGTGATGGCTTTTGCGGTGAAAGGTCTGATGAACAAACAGATTGCCGGAGAAATGAATCTGAGTGAGATCACAGTAAAAATCCACCGCGGCCATGCGATGAAAAAGATGCATGCAAAGTCGTTTGCCGACCTCGTCAGAATGGCCGAGGCACTAGGCACCGGGCCAAACCGCTGATCGCTTTGGCGAGCGCCACTGGCGTTACTCGCCTGTCTTCTGTCACTCGTTGCATCCACGCCTGCGTTTTCCGGGGAAACTTTTTTCGCCCGCGGAAACTGTGTCAATGACATGGTCTACTGGTTCCGGCGCAAAACCGGCACCACCGTAAAGAATCCGGATATACATTGGTATGAAGTTGTTGCGCTATAGCGCCGTCCCCTGATCGATCCGTATTGGCGCCGCTTGCACTTGCCTTCAGCGGAGTCATTCAGGCGTTTAGCGCCCCAGCCGCCGGGTTTGATTCCCTCCCTTTTTGTTAGAGCAATCACACTGACAAGCGTGTGTACCTGACGTCGGCGGTCATCGCCTATACGCCGGTATGGTACCGGCTGCGGTAGTCGCGATGCAGACTCACTTCTCTGGTAATCCGCCGTCCTCACATCCGAGACCGGGTTACCGCGTGAGTTCTTGATCCCGGCAACAGGAGAGCGACAATGACGACGTATCTGAATCACCTTACTCAAAATCAGCAAGTGAACGGTCAGCAAGAATTCAGCGTGTCTACCACCTCACACGCCGGTTCAGGGTTCGAGGAGCTGGTGCCTTCACGCTACGCGCTGCGGGTTGGCGAGGTTGACGTGCTGGTGATCAGCGACGGGGTTCTGCCTCTGCCGACCTCGACGATGTCCACTAACGCCGATCCAGTTGCTCGCGCGGCTTGGTTCAAAGACATGCACCTGGGGCCGGACGCGTTCGATTGGGCGTTGAACGTGCTGGTGGTGCGCAGTGGCGATCAGATCATCCTAGTCGACGCCGGCCTGGGTGGACAATTCCCTGGCTTTCCACGGGCCGGGCAGTTCCCCAAGCGCCTGGAGGCTGCGGGTATCGATCTGGGGTCTGTGACCGATGTCGTGATTACCCATATGCACATGGACCATATTGGTGGGCTGCTCGTCGACGAAGTGAAGAGTCGGCTGCGTCCGGATGTACGCATCCACGTGTCGGCGACGGAGGTCGCGTTCTGGGAGTCGCCTGACTTCACCCAAACCGATATGCCGCCGCCGGTGCCGGACGTTCTGCGGGCCACCGCCAACCAGTTCATCAGCGATTACCGCACCAACGTGCGAACGTTCGAGGATGAGTATGAAGTGGCGCCGGGAGTGGTTGTCAAACTCACCGGTGGCCATACGCCCGGGCACAGCGTGGTCTATGTAACGTCTGGCGGCGAACGGTTGACTTTCGCGGGTGATGCCCTGTTCCCGGTCGCGTTCGAACACCCTGATTGGCACAATGGCTTTGAGCATGACCCTGACGAGTCGGTACGTGTTCGAGTGCGCCTGATGCAAGAGGCGGCGGCGAGCGGTGAGTGGTTTGTAGCTACCCATTTGCCATTCCCTTCGGTTGGCCGAGTGGCAGTCGACGGTGATGCCTTTCGCTGGGTGGCCGCTTTTTGGGACTATTGAGCGTTTGTAGGGTTTGAGCCCTCCGCCCCGGCTTTGACACCCCGCTCACGCGGGGTTTTTTTTGGTGCTGTCGAAGGTTTAGCGGTCACTGTATTTCCAGAGTGGGTGCGGCCCCTTGTTGGAGCCGGCTTGTTGGCCAAGGTCGTCATCGGTGGCGCGTACTCGCTGATGAGGGCGGCGCACTAGCCTCCATCACCAGCAGGCGGGCTTCAGGTATTACGTTGTCTGTGACTTCGGGATTGCATGAACAATTTTTTAGCGCGCGAGAATGATGCCGCCGTGGGCTGGGTGGTGGGGTCTTAACTGAAACCGAGGTTTGGCATGCTGTGCTGAGATCTGACACCGGACCTCCTTGATAGGCTCGAGGGCCGGCTGCGTGTTGATCACCAAGGGCAGGGCAAACATAAAGGTAGCGCCTTGTCCTTCGACGCTCGTGGCCCAGATTCTTCCTTCATGAAACTCGATGATCGATCGGCAAATCGACAGTCCCATGCCCAGGCCTTCGGCTTTGGTGGTGTAGAACGGATTAAACAGACACGGCAACAGATCGGCTTCGATGCCCGATCCTGTGTCACTGACTTCGATCATTACCTCGTTCCTTTCCACCCGCGTGCGGATTTTCAGCGACCTTGCTGTATCGCACAGGCTGCCCATTGCCTGGCAGGCGTTCATCACCAGGTTGATAATGACTTGTTGCAGCTGCACGCGATCACCATTTATGAGGACAGTGCCGGCCTGCAGCGATAAATGCTGTTTGATGTGTTTGTGATTCATCTCGTGATGAACCAGCATCAAGGCATCGGTCACTATTGTGTCAAAGGCATGGTGCTCACGTTGCGGCACGCACTTCTTCGACAGAGCGCGTATGCCCGTGATGATGTCGTTGGCCCGCATCGAGCTCTGGATGATGCGTCGCAACGACGACTTGGCCTCTTCAAGTTCCGGTACTTTCCGGTCAAGCCAACGTAAACAGGACTCTCCACTCGAAATGATAGCGGCCAGCGGCTGGTTCACTTCGTGT
>Ga0247817_10000356_pt1 | contig 26602 bp, 28 predicted proteins | sample UWRJL212509R1_FD_178010 | JGI IMG/M metagenome (GOLD analysis project Ga0247817, IMG submission 178010) | Plant litter microbial communities from Arlington Agricultural Research Station in Wisconsin, United States - UWRJ-L212-509R-1 | ecosystem: Environmental > Terrestrial > Plant litter >...
TCATCTATCCCAACCTTAGGTTTGAAACACCTATGCAGGGTATCGAGATCCAACCACAAAAACATTTAAGCAAAAACGCCCAAGTACAGCATGTGTTATCTAACTCGTTTGGTTTTGGCGGTAATTGTACATCATTAATTTTTTCGGCCTGCTGATATGAGTATTTACATCCGTTCGGCAGCAGGCGTATCCGCCCAAAATACTTTAGATAGCGCGGGTTTTTTAACTGATCTGGTTACTTATACCGGTACGCGTTTACCGGCCGTTGAGCCCGATTATAAAAAATACATCGACCCCAAATTAATACGACGAATGAGCCACGTAATTAAAATGGGCGTGGCCGCCGCGCAGGAGTGCCTGAACACCGCGCAGGTAGAAATGCCCGGTGCTATAGTTACCGGCACAGCCTTTGGCTGCCTGGAAGATACCTATACTTTTTTAGGACGAATAATTGAGATGGACGAGGAGATGTTGCCGCCGACCGCCTTTATCCAATCAACCCATAACACGGTAGGGGCCCAGGTAGCTTTAATGCTGAAGTGCCATGCCTACAATAATACCTTTGTGCACAAGGGTGCATCGTTTGAAAACGCTTTACTTGATGCAGTGATGTTGCTGAACGAGCAGGAGGCTGATAATATATTAGTAGGCGGCGTTGATGAAATGACGGATGCCAGCTTTAAAGTATTAACGCGATTGGGTTTGTACAAGCGCCAACCAATTGCTAACCTCGACTTGTTCAATTCGCCTTCAAAAGGCACTATAGGCGGCGAGGGAGCATCGTTTGTATTGTTGACGGATAAAGCCTCGTCGCAAAACATGGCCCGGTTACAGGCCTTAAAAACCGTTTTTAAACCAACGCAGCCAATAAGCGAAATTGTAGCGGCGTTTTTAGCTAAAGAAGGTTTAAACGCTGCCGACATTGATGTAGTAGTAACAGGCAGAAATGGGGATACCCTCAACGATACCGTTTATGATTTTGTGCCGGATATGTTCAGCAAAAGTACCATCGCCAATTTTAAACACCTTTGCGGCGAATACCCAACCGCATCAGCATTTGGCTTATGGATGGCTGCGAATATTGTAAAAGGACAGAAAGTGCCGGTGGTAAGCGTTCAAAGGGCCGCTGATACTGGTCAAAAACCTAATAAAGTGTTGTTTTACAACCATTATCAAAACGTTTATCACTCGTTTATACTACTTTCGGCCTGTTAACCATGCACCAACCCGTTTTTAAAATATTATCTGTTGATCACAGCGAGAATAGCCTCATAGCGATGCTGGCGGTTGATGAAAGCAGTGAAATATTTAAAGGGCATTTTCCGGGCCAGCCTGTAGCGCCGGGGGCCTGCATGCTGCAAACGGTAAAAGAGATAGTAGCAGAAGCATTAGATGCCCCCATTAGATTGGCTAAAGCCGATAACATCAAGTTTTTGAATATGGTTACACCGGATGTGCTTAACCTGATGTTGAGAATAAATTACAATTCGGTTGACGATCAGATTAAAATAAGTGCCGATCTAACTTCGGGCGAGCAGGTGTTTATGAAACTGCAGGGTGTTTTTAGTATAATTAACGTAGGTTAGTAAGGCCTTCGTTGTCATTTCGACGACCCGCGTTGGGCTGTGCGGGGGAGAGAGGAGAAATCTTTTCGAACATGCATCCGTTTTATTGCTTAGAAAAGATTTCTCAGTCGCGCCATTGCACTACCCCGACGCTCCGCTTCTTCGATGACAATTTTCGGGTCATTAAAAAACCGTGTCCCAAAAGTGTCCCATTTTGTCCCAAAAAAGTGTAAACTTTTAGGGTTTCACAAAAATCAGTAAATCAATTACTTATGGACTATTTACAGCTAGTTTTTCTGACGAATAAGTAAGTGAAATTTTTTTATGAAAATGAATGTAACTTATTGTATTTCAATTTATTAAATCTGAAATGCTGTCCCACCAAAAAAGTGTTTTTACCTTTTTTTGGGACACACTAGTCAACTAATCAACAAATTCACTAATCAACTACTTCGTCCTATGCTCCAGTACGTAGTCGGCCATGGTGTTGATGTCTGTAAGTGCTTTGCGGCCTTCTTTGGGATCATTAATACCGATGCCGTATTCTTTTTTAAGCAGCACAATCAATTCAAGCGAATCAATAGAATCTAAACCTAAACCGTCGCCAAATAGGGGTTCGTCATCTTTAATATCGGCAGGGGTAAGGTCTGTCAGGTTTAAAAACTGAATGATCTGTGTTTTCAGTTGCTCTTTTAATGCTGCTTTTTCCATCAGGCAATTATATTAAATTTTTTCTTTTGAGGCCCATGTAAGTTATAAACTGCAGCGCCAGTGAAATGATCAATAATGAAAGGATATTGTTGGTAAGATCTTTAAGCTGCGCCCCTTCAAGGAACAAGCCGTAGTAAGCATCAAGGCACCAATGCATTGGCGAAAAGCTGGCCATTGTTTTAGCCAAACCCTGCATGGCAAAGCTGGGTACCATTAGCCCACCTATGCAGGCAAGTATTACAATAGATATAGCGCCAAAGCCATTAGCCTGCTCGTGCGTAGAAGCAAATACACCCACGCAAATGGCATAGCTAACCGCGCACCAGCCACAAACTACCGTTATTACAACGGTGCCGAAAATATCATTGGGTATATTCAGTGCCGGCAACCCAATCAGTGGGAACAGCCATATCCCCATGGAGAAGATCACCGCGGCTTGCAACTGAGTTACCACCAGGTAAGCCAGCTGTTTGGATATAATACCCACCGCATAGCTGGTAGGCAAGGTTTTTAAACGGATAAAGCTGCCGCTTATTTTCTCCCTCACCACACTGCCACCTAATGACATGATCACAAAGAACATAGCGAAGATGGTCCAGGCCGGTACATTGTGCTGGGCTGCGTTGGGGGTAGTGTGCGTGCCGTTTTTAGATGCGGCTACCATGTTTATTTTGGTGTCGGCGCTAAGCATTTCTTTTTCCAGCGCCTCGGGCATTTCCTTTTCATTAGTGTTGTAATAGAGGGTGCGCAGGGTTTGGCGACTCTCTACCAGTTGCATTGCGCTTTGAATGGCCCCTTGAATAGAGAACCTTAGCGACTGCTGCAAAACCGGGTTGTAATAAACCGTAAGCGCATCTATAACAGGGGCAGGGGTGTTTAAGCTATCGGCACTGCCGTTAAACTCGGCCATCGCCTTATCAGCAGAACTTGCCGCCTTAGCCCTAACCTGCGACGAGTAATTACGCGGAATGACAAGACCCAGCATGGCATCGTTTTGATCCATCTGGTTGGTCAGGCTATCAGTAGATTTACCTTTAAGCTCGATGACTTTAAAGAGCCCTATCTTGTCAATGTCTTTTATAAACTGCTGGCCGCTCTGCCCTGTATCCAGATTAAATATCACAGCCGGCAGCTTATTTTTATTAACCAATTGAAAAGTGCTGTTTTGGATACTGGTTACTACCACCACCAAAACAATCGGCATCAAAAACATAAGGGCTAAGCCCACCCTGTCGCGAAGCAGTATTCTTAAATCTTTCTTTATGGTGAGCCAGAGTTTAAACATTAGTCGCGCAGTGCTTTACCGGTTAGGTTAATAAATAGTTCTTCCAATGTCTCGTGGCTATGTTGTTGTAATACGGTTTCAATATCGCCTTCGGCGATGATCTGACCGGCATCTATAAAAGCAATGTGTTTGCACAGATCCTCTGCCTCGCTTAGCTGATGAGATGTATAGATCAGCGTGGTACCGTTGTTATTTAACGTTTGCAAATATTCCATTATGGCGTGGCGGGTGTGTACATCAACTCCCACGGTAGGTTCATCCAAAAAAATTATCTCTGGATTGTGAATAACACCAATAGCCAAATTAACCCGCCTCTTCATCCCGCCAGAGAATTTGCCCACTGCTTTGTCGCGAACATCATTAAGGCCAAGGATACTTAGCAACTCATCGGTACGCTGTGTTATCTGCGTTTTGTTTAAACCAGCCCAGGCACCAAAAAACTCCAGATTTTCAACCGGAGAAAGTTCGTGGTAAAAAGAAAAGTCCTGTGGTACAAAGCCAAACAGGCGGTTGGCAGCTTTATTGTTGGCGTTTACATCTACGCCTGATAGTTTTACACTCCCGGCGTCTGCTTTAAGCACGCCGGTCATCAGGTTCATCAACGTGGTTTTGCCGGCACCATTTGGCCCAAACAAACCAAAGCGATCACCTTTAGCAACCTGTAGGTTTAAGCCCGAAAACGACACACGTTCGTTTCCCGGATACCTGAACCCAAGGTTCTCAATACTTACCGCCCAATTGCTTATTGCCATTTTATATTTTTAAGCGCTTTGAACGCTGTTCTTTCTATTTCAGCAATTTCTAAAAGATAATCGCCCATGGTATCAAAATCTGCCTGAGTACCCAAACGGCCTTTGTATATGCCTGCCGCATGAACCGCAGCCGTGCGCCACAAGTCGCCGCTGGTTGTGAAAGTCTGCGCTATTTCTAACAGCTCATCCTGTTTGGTGTAGGGATGTGCCTCTTGTAAAAAAGCCCCGTAAATGTAACGAAAACCACCGCCGCCTGTACCAATCTCTTCCTGCATGCGCACCAGTTGTGCCAGGTATAAACCGGCTTCTTTTGGTCCTAATTTATCGCGCCATTTTTTTATGCGTTTGCCGATAAAGGTAATGCCATTTATGCCGGCAATAGGGCCGGGCATCAGCATGTTAAAAGCGTTCTTTTTTATGCCGCTGATAATGCCGCGTTTTATCTGTTCATCGGTAACCGGTTTGTTTTCTTTGGGATAGTAAAGCTGACCTTTTGGCGCTAAAGCACCCTTAGCAAAGCGTACACGTTCCAACTCATACGGCGACAAAATGTTAGTCCCTTCCATCACCGGATCGCTTACATGGTAGTTGCCATCCTCGCTACCAAAAACAATAATGTTATGAGCATTGAAATGGAAACGGTATTCTTTAGGGAAGTAAGGCAGATAATAAACGCCCACCTGGCAACCAACCGGATGCCCTTCGGCCAAACGCTCATTCAAAAACTTTTCGGCAGCTTCTTTTGAATAGAATTTCTTTCGCACCACCGGGATATCCAGCGCTTTGCAGGTGCGGTTAAATATCAAACCCGGCAGCGTACGGAAAGCGATTACAGGTCCGTTGTTTATTTTTAAAAAAGGGATATAAACAAAAAACAAACCTGCGCCTATACCAAAGGCCAAAGGCTCCGTAATTTGCTGAACGCCGCTGTGCCTTAATAAACTGGTAGTAACGCCGTTTTCGCAGTGGGCGGCTTGTATATGGTTAAAGTCAAGCGTCATTAAAATTCATGTTTTGCAGGTCGTTAACGCTTACGTTAAATACTTCTGCATATTTCTGTAGCTTTTTGTCAGACAGGCTTTTAAATACATCGGGTTTTAAGTGCCTTTTTACCTGCCATTGCCAAAAGCCGGTATATTCAGCAACCAATTTTACGTCCATCAACCCCTTCTCCATAAAAAACAAAAGCGGACTTGCCTCACCGTTCAAAACTTTTTGCTTCGCGATGTTTACACGGTCACCAATCTCCTCCCAGGCTTTGTCAAGGGCGGTTATTTTAACGTCCCATCCGTCGCTTAGTTGAGTAGTGTATTTGCCGGTGTCGTCCGTAGCATAGCAAACCTCTTTGGTAATTTTACCCAAAGCGCTTAGATCCTGCGGAACGTCTTGTTTTTTCATAAGGCAAATTTAACATTTAAGCGTCATGCCGAACTTGTTTCGGCATCCCAAAGACAGGTCGCCGCCGCACTTAGCATGTGGGGTGCTGAAACAAGTTCAGCATGACAGCGATTACCTACACTACTGTCAACATTGCATACATGTACGAGAAGCGCGAGCTTTCAGGTACCAGCAGCAGTATCTTTTCACCTTTCTTCAATTTACCGCTGTTAAACAATTCGTCTATCATTAAATAAACTGATGCCGCGCCAACATTGCCTACTGTATAAAGGTTAATAAACCATTTTTCGTAAGGAATGCCGCCACCGTAGATCTCAACCAGATCATAGATCTTACTCTTAAAAAAGTTGCTTGAGATATGTGGTAAAAACCAGTCAATGTCTTTTGCGTTAAGTCCTTTGCGGTCAAAAATCTCTTTTATTTTTTTTCCGCCAAGCGCAACTATGTTATCGCTTAGCAAATTAATGTCTTGTTTTATGCTAAATATGGATTTGGTTTTGATCTCATCAGGTGTAAAATCCATAAAGCCTTTAAGGGTGCCATCTTTCTCCTTTTCGCAGCCCATATACATACAAGCTTCCATCTCGTTAGCGTAAGATACACCTTCAATCCAGTCAATTCGTAAGCTTATCCCTTCTTTATTGGGTTCATCATTCAATAAAAAAGCCGATGCGCCGTCTGATAACATCCAGCGTAAAAACTCTTTTTGAAAGGCGATAAAAGGATTCTCGGTTAGCTCCTTAAGCTTTTGCGCTTCTTCCTCAAAAACATCAGATACTAATAAGCCAGAGAAACGTTCTGATCCTGTCGCTATAGCTTGTTTTACTTCGCCGCTTTTAACAGCCATGTAGGCATATTTAAGTGAGTGCATCCCGGCGCAGCAAACACCTGCGGGAGATACCACTTCTGTAGGCCCCATTTCCGGCAACCAGCCATGCGTCATTACGCCATGCGATGGCATCATCTGATCTGGTGATGAAGTGCCGCAAGATAGTAGTTCAATATCTTTTATCTTTTCAGGATCGTCTTTAAATAGTTCTTTCACCGCCAGCGCCGTCATTTGGGCGTTGGTGTGGGTAGATTTGCCGCCTTTCTCTAAAGCGTAATAGCGGTTAGTTATGGCGTTATTGCGTAGAACGATGCTTTTTGATTTGGATGGCTTTCCGTTAATAAAGCCCAGGTATTGCTCCATTTCATCATTGGCCACAGGCTCATTCGGTAAAAACTTAGAAGTATCAGTAATATAAACGGGCATGCCTGTTTGTTAGTTTAAATTTAAAAAATGTTGTTTCCGGGCCCTTATGCGTTTTGGCGATGTGAACCTGAACAGTATACCATCAAGCGTAATTAAAATTGGCGCGCCCACAAAAAAGGCAATTAACAGGTAATACTTATAGGCTCTTATCCAAGGCAGCTTGTTTTTTCTTTTCGAAATAAAATTAGCCCAAACCTTGAATATTTTACCTGCCGCTCCTTCAATAACCATCAGGTTGTAGTTTAACACAACCGCTTTTTGCGCATCCAGCTTTTGCTGTAAGCCATCCCAATTACCAATGTTTAAATGTTCAAGAACACTTTGCCCAAATACACGGGTGTTTTTAATGTCCGCTTCTGCAACACCCGGAAGCGGGAAAATGTTTAGCAAACGATCTTTTTTTCCTTTAAGCATCCAGTGAAAAATGGTTACAAAGCTTACCGGGTTAGGGTGTTTATCAACCAAAGCTATGTTACCCACTAGTTTAGCGCCGCTTTCTCTTATCAGTTTTTTTACCCGTACAAAAGCGTTCAACCACATGTTGCGCGCGCCGGTAACCGTAATTACAGGGGTGTCTTTCAATACAGCCCTTAACTGAGGCGTTAACATTAAAGAGTTAAAAGGAATACTTGGCGACAGAAACCAGGCCTGATAACCCAGCACAATCATATCGTATTTTTCTTCTTTTAGTTGATAAGGCTGTAATGCCGCAGGAACATCCAACTGGCAGTTGGGCATTACGCTAAAAAAGGTATCGCCTGTCCACGGAAAATTTGGTTCATCAACCAGCCTTACGCGCACTGTTTCAACAGAATTGCCTGCCTCAACTAAAGGCGATGTAAAATTTTCAACTATCTCGCCCAATTGGCCCGATTGCGAGTAATAAATAGCCAGTACTTTTTTACTCATGTTAATCAAGATCCTGCGCGTTCAATAATTTTGAATTTTTAGTATAACTTAAAATGGCCTGCTGAACAACAGGTGCGAGGTTTTTGTAGCTGGTTATAATAAATTGCCTGTCGGCTTGCAGATCCTTATTGTATTTTACAATTTTTGGCGCGTGCTCCTGTATCGCGAAGCGTAAAAACCTAAACTCGGCGTTTTCTTTATCACCCATTATCGCGGTATCAAACTTAATGCGCCCTGCTTTAAACAACTTTAATTTTTCAGCGGGGCGTTTTACCAGTCCGGCTTTGCGCATCAGCAGCGCACCTTCATAACCGTCTTTGTTTTGGCTTGTTGATGCTGTTATAATTTCTAACTCTTCGTTAACCTCCTCCACATCAGCAGATGCCATAGCAGAGTAGAATGCGCTTTTATCAAATTTTTGCGCCTGGGTTTTTTGAGTTGCCGATATCATTATCAGCATACAAAAACAAAAAGAAACTATTTTAAAACCCATAGTGTATACCGGTAAAATGGTGAGCAAATATAATTATTTAAGCATGGCTGCCTAATATCAGCAGCGTTCCCTAAAATATCAGGATTTACTTTATTTTAGACGTTTATTTTTAAGAAAGGTTAAGTGGATAAAGCAATAAAGCAGTTTACAGGCAATTGGGCAATTATTTTAGGCGGATCAAGCGGGTTTGGGTTTGCCACTGTTGAAAAACTGGCCCGTCACGGCATGAACATAGCGGTTCTATATAGAGAAATTGCTGCCGCTGATAAGGTGGTAACGCAAAGGTTTGTAGAGCTTGCCGCAGATAACGATGTAACTATTCTTCCTTTTAACATTAACGCTTTAGATGCCACGGCACGACAAATATTTATTGCCGATTTTGTAAGCGATAAAAAACACCGGGTTAAAGTGTTGCTGCACTCTATTGCCCGTGGTAACCTTAAACCGCTAGTAGCCGAAAATGGCGCACCGTTAAGCATTGACGATATTCAATTAACCACTTATGCAATGGCCACCAGCATGCTTGATTGGGCCCGAGATCTGCTAAATGCTGATGCTTTTTGTCCGGATGCCCGTGTTATCGGGCTTACAAGCGAGGGTTCTCATAAATATTGGGATGGATACGCTGCGGTATCGGTAGCTAAGGCATCATTAGAAAGTTTAAATACCTACATGGCTGTCGAGCTGGCACCTTTTGGCTTAAAAACCAACCTGATACAGGCGGGGGTTACAGATACACCATCACTTGCGCGCATACCCGGCAGCGCACGTTTACTGGAAGGTGCAGCACAGCGAAATCCTTTTAAAAGATTAACAAAACCTGATGACGTTGCAAACGTTATATACCTGCTTTGCACTCCCGAAGCCGCGTGGATAAACGGATCTGTAATACATGTTGATGGGGGAGAGCATTGTAGATAGTTGATGGTTCATGGTTGATAGTTCATAGAATTAAAACAAGCCAATGACTAATGACACAATGACCAATGACTATTGAAATGAATAACATATTAAACTATCTTCCTTATAAATCGTCTTTCCTGTTCGTTGATGAAATTATTTCGTTAGATGATGAGGGAGTTGTGGGTGAGTATACCTTAAAGCCTGATTCTTTTTTTTATGAGGATCATTTTCCGGGTAACCCGGTAACGCCGGGTGTTATTATTACAGAAATTATGGCGCAGATAGGTTTGGTAGTTTTAGGAATACATTTAATGTTGGGCAATGTGTCATCGCATGAAGGTTTTGAAATGCATGCGGATTCGTTCCCATTGCTTACGTCAACCAATGTGGAGTTCTATAAAATGGTATTACCCGGAGAAAAAGTTGTAGTGACATCAAAAAAACAATACTTCCGCTTTGGCAAGCTTAAATGTGCGGTGCAAATGCACGATGCTAATTCGCAATTAATTGCAAAAGGTGTATTTTCAGGAGTTATTAAAAACGCGGCAGTTAACAAGAATGAATAATCGGGTAGTAATTACAGGTTTGGGCGTTGTAGCACCAAACGGAACCAACGTGCCTGATTTTTTAGAGGCGATACAAAATGGAGTTTCGGGTATAAAACAATTCCCGGAATACGAGGAGCTCAAGTTTAATTGCCAGGTTGGCGGTGTGCCCGATTTTGAATGGGACTTGCTGCGTAACTACATAACAGAAACCAGCCTTTACGGTCTTAAAAGCAAAGGCATTGCTTACGGAATAAAAGCCGCATTAGACGCCTGGACAGATGCGGGTAATGAAATTGTAGGCGAACAACCCCTTTGGGACAGCGGTTGCGTATTTGGCAGTAGCGTTGCCGATACCGATGTAATAAAAAATGCTATTACCCGTGTAGATGCGCACGAGTCTAAAAAACTGGGTTCGCGCGTGGTGGAGCAGATAATGAACAGCGGGGTTACAGCTTATATATCGGGCAGGTTAGGTTTGGCTAATAAGATCATCAACAACTCTGCAGCTTGTGCCACCGGAACACAATCCATTTTTATGGGTTATGAGTACATAAAGTACGGAATGGCCAAGCGCATGCTGGTAGGTAGCTGCGAGTTTGTAGATAAATATGTTTTTGGCGGTTTTGATTCAATGCGGGTACTATCGCGTAAATATAATGATGAGCCTGAGCGTGCTTCGCGCCCAATGAGTGCGTCTGCAGGGGGCTTTGTACCAGGATCGGGTGCAGGCGCTTTGGTTTTAGAGGACATGGAATATGCTTTGGCCCGTGGGGCAAAAATATATGGCGAGGTACTTGGCGGATCAACCAACTCCGGCGGGCAACGCAACGGCGGTTCTATGACGGCGCCGTCATCAAAAGGGGTGGTAAGGTGTATACAAGATGCTATGGCAGATGCCGGCATAACGCCTGACGCGATAGACCTTGTTTGCGGGCATTTAACCGCTACGATTGCCGATAAAATGGAGATCCAGAACTGGGTTACGGCGCTTGGCCGCACGGGCGACGACTTCCCGGTGGTTAATTCGTTAAAGTCAATGGTGGGGCATTCGCTAAGCGCGGCCGGCTCAATTGAAACAGTTGCTGCAGTTTTGCAGTTAAAATATAACTTTGCGCATCCAAACTTGAACCTGGAAGATCCGATGCCGGAAATTTTAGACGCGATTGGAGAGAACAATTTGCCCACAACTAAGTTAGACAGGCAGATTAATACTGTGGCGAAGGCCAACTTTGGATTTGGCGATGTGAACGCCTGTTTAATATTATCAAAATTTAACTGATGGACAGAAAAGAAATTCTGAATGAATTAAAAAAAGTATTGGTGCCGTATACTGAGGATAAAGCGATGTTGGATGGAATAACGGAACAAACAGACCTTATAAAAGACCTAAAGATCAATTCGGCCAATTTGGTTGATATTATTATTGATGCAGAATCACAATACAATATTGAGATAGATTTTGATGCCGCGGAGAAGATGTACAATGTTGGCAATTGTATTGATGTAATTGCCGAGAAAATCAATAAAACTGTTTAAATAAAAGAGCTATTAGGTACCTTCTAAAAAATTAGTTGTTGTAATTTTTTACTTACAAACACACTCGCACTATTAATCTTATTATCAAGTATTTGGCTTTCATTGCGGATAGTGTACATTTGGTAACCCAATTATTCAAACCAAATGAGAAAAGCCCTATACTGCACATCTATAATGCTGTTTTTTGCAGCTTATACCAATGCTCAAACCATAGCTTTAAAAAGTGCTCCGGCCAACGTTAAAATTGACGGCAATGCTGACGAGTGGAAAGGTTATGAAGAAAGCGTAAACGAAAAGTCGCACGTAAATTATATCATATCAAGCGATAAAGACAACCTTTATCTTGTTGTAAAAACAAAGGATAGAAAAAAACAGCAAAACATTTTAGGAGCAGGCGTAACCTTTAGCATTGATCCGGCAGGTAAAAAGAAAGAAACATTTACCACTACTTTCCCCCAGGCAGATATGGATGACCTTAGCGAATTTGAGCACCTGGACGATGCCAATTTAAAAATGCGGGTAGCGGCAACTGAGTTTAAAAAAATTCGGTTTACAGGGCCGGCTGGTGTTCCGCTGATAATTGGCGCTCAAAAAAATGAGCACAATTTTTATGCTTCGATAAAATATACTGCCGACGGAGAGTTGGTATTAGAAGAAGCTATTCCACTAAAACTTTTAGCTACTACAGAAACTCCTGCATCAGAATGGGCTTTTAATATAAAAATTAATGGTCTGTTTGTAAGATCAGGGCCAAGTTTTGGTGGTGGTGCTCCGCCGCCAGCGGTTAGTGGTGGTGGCGGTGGTGGCCGTGGAGGAGCTCCGCGCATGAACTCCGGCGGAACGGCAAACATGGCAGCAATGATGAATAATAATACAGGCAACCTAATAACTTCCGCGTCAGATTTTTGGGGAAAGTTTGCCTTTGCTAAATAATAGCATATTATTTATTGGTTGTCTTAGAATATAAGTTAGATTTGAATATCAATTAACCTAACTTATATCATTGTGAAAAAAATTATTCTTCGCACAACTGTTCTATTTACGGTATTATTTAGCGGTTTTATTACTCATGCGCAAACTATAGCTTTAAAGAACGCTCCGGAAAATGTACAAATTGATGGGGTAGCATCAGAATGGGCAGGGTATACCGAAAACGCGAACGATAAAGCAAAAGTAACTTATCTGTTATCGTATGATAAAGATAATTTGTATCTGGTTTTAAAAACTAAAGACAAGCAAAAGCAACAAAATATTATAGGAGCGGGTGTTACTTTAGGTGTAGATGTTAAAGGCAAGAAGCGCGTAAGTTTTAGCACTACATTTCCAGCGGCAGAAAAAACAGATCAGGCAGAATATCTTTTCTTTGATGGCGATAAATTGGCCGCTAAGGTAGATGCTTCAGTGGTAAGAAAAATTACTACTACCGGATTTAAGGGTTTACCAGAATTTTTAATGCCTAACTCTGGCCAAAACACAATACGCGCGTTTATGGCTTATAGCGCAGAAGGCCAACTGACCTATGAAGAAGCAATTCCGTTGAAATTTTTTGAAGACGTAGAGCAGACCGGCCAGGAGTGGGCGTTTAATATTAAGATAAACGCGCTTACTCAATTAGGTGATATAGTAGGTACGGGCTATACAACAAGTACGCTTGTTGCTGTTCCTGCCGGTGCTTCTGTAACCTCTGCCGTTTCAATGGTAAGCGGCCGCGATTTACGTACTGCAGGTGCCCCCGGTAATGTAGTAGGAACGCGCAACCCAAATTTACCTTTAAAACCTCCAGTGAAAGAAATAACCAACTCATCAGATTTCTGGGGTAAGTTTACTTTTAACAAGTAGTAATTACTTACCTATTATTTTAAACTCGGTTCGCCTGTTTTTGCTGCGGCCATCTTCGGCATCATTTGGCGCTATAGGTTGTGATTTGCCGTAGCCCTTAAATTGCAGGCGTGTAGCATCAACCTTACTACTTAATAAAAATTGATAAACCGCTTTTGCCCGGTTTTCAGATAGTGTTTGATTTAACTCGTCATTACCTGCGTTATCCGTATGCCCTGAGATCTCTATTTTGAGAGATGGGTTATAAGCTAAAAAGTTAACCAGTTCTTGTAGCTCGCTTCGCGATTCTACCCTAAGGTCAAATTTGTTGGTATCAAAAAATATGTTTTTAAGTACTACTTTATTACCTACTTCTATAGGCTGTAGCAGTACGCGGATATTAAAGGGCTTATCAGATTTATAACCAACCAGCGAAAAATTCTCTGAGTAAAAAAGATAGCCTTGTTTGGAAATATTAAGGCCATAGTTTCTGTCAGACGTTAGCGTTGCCAAAAAATCACCTTGCGTTACCGAACTGTAATTTTGATAAACAGGTTTATCTTGCTGTAAGGCAACAATTTCTACAGCCGCCTCTAGAGGGTTTTTTGTTTTGGCATCTAACACAAAACCTTTTACATAAGTAACAGGCTTGGGCCGTATTTTGGCCGGCATTTTAAAGGTGTAAATATCAAAGCCGCCTAAACCCTCTAACTTGTTTGACGAAAAGAAAGCGTAGTCGCCATTAGTGGTTAAGCTTAAACCGGTTTCATTTCCGTGGGAGTTAATAGGGTAGCCCAAATTTTCGGGTTCCTGCCACTTACCATCGCTGTTTAAGCGGGTTACAAACAAATCCTGCCCGCCCAATCCGGGCCATCCGTCAGAACAAAAGTATAAGGTGCTATCGTCAGGGTGGATAAAAGGAGACTGCTCATTATAAGGTGTGTTTACGGTCGGTCCTAAATTCTCCGGGGTTCCCCAGCCTTTTGCGCCCAAAGTTGATTTCCAAATATCATAACCACCATAACCACCCGGCCGGTTACTTACAAAGTAAAGCGTGCGCCCATCAGAACTTATGGATGGTTGCGACTCCCAGCCCGCAGTATTTAGCGGCGAACCCAGGTTAAAAGGTTTGTCCCAGCTATCACCCCGCTTTTGTACTACATAAATATCACACCGGCCTATTCCGTCGGGTCTGTTGCATCCCGTAAAAAAGAGGTATTTGCCATCAGGAGAAATGGCTTGCGAGCCTTCGTTAAAGTTAGGTGTGTTTATTTGAGCACTTAAATAGCTTGCTTTTTGCCAGGCACTATCGGCCTTGTTGCTGTAGTAAAAATCCTCATTGCCACTTATCTGCCGCGTAAAAATAATGGTCTTTTCATCAGCAGTTATAACCGGCGAATATTCATCTGCCGTAGTATTTATAGTCGGCCCAACATTAGTTGGGTTAAAAGCAACCGGATGGTTCAGCGCGTTAATACTAAATTGACAGTCTTTTATCAATTTTTCGGCACGGGCTTTATCCTTAGGCGTTATCGTTGGGAAGGTCAAATACTTTTGCAGATGCTGTAATGCCACAGCATATTGGGCCTGGTTCAATTCAACTTCGCCCAGATTAAGGTAGGCAGCTCTGCTAAAATCAGCGCTGAGGGCTATTACCTTTCTGTATTCCTCAATAATACCTAACGGATTTAAACGCCTTTGCCGCATTATATCTGCCAGCAAAGCGTGTGCTTCAATAAATTTAGCATCGTTTTCTATCGCTGTGCGAAGACTAGCAATTGCATTATCATAGTCTAAATTATCAAGAAACTGATTGGCTGCGACATACTGCTTTATAGCTGTTTTGTTATTGGTAGAGTAGGGTTGCTGCCCGTAACAAATTGCCGATATAAATAGGAATAATATGAAAACGAATGGTCTCAACCCTTAATTAAAACGATAGTTATTAACCTAAGTTACAACTATTAAGGGATATTAAGATATTTATGCGTTTGTAATGATATTTCCCATTTGGGGTTATTCATTACGTAATCAATTATAAGCGGTGTCATTTCTTTCGATCGCGACCACTCGGGTTGTAAATACAATTTGCATCCCGGTTTAACGCGTAAGGCGTTCTCTTCGGCAAAGATAAAGTCTGATTTGTTGAAAATTATCACCTTTAATTCATTAGCCGCATCTGCCACCTGCTGCATAGGCGCTTTAAATTTTTTAGGCGATAAACAAATCCAGTCCCAACTGCCCGAAAGCGGATAGGCACCTGATGTTTCAATAAAAGTTTGAATGCCGCTTTGTTGTAGCTGGGCGGTCAAATAATCAAGATTATATATTAACGGTTCGCCGCCGGTTACAACCACAGCTTTTGAAGGATGCTTTGAAGCATTTTGAACAATAACATCGGCAGTAGTTAACGGATGCAGTTCGGCATCCCAGCTTTCTTTAACATCGCACCAGTGGCAGCCAACATCACAGCCACCCAGCCGAATAAAATAAGCTGCCTTACCTGTATTATATCCCTCTCCTTGTATTGTATAAAACTCTTCCATCAACGGAAGCAACGTGCCGTCTTCCGGAACCTGGTGTGCCATAGGCTGCAAAGGTAGTTTTTTGAGGTTAAACGTAAAAGCTGAAAGGTAAAAGGTGAGATTACGCTGATTTTTACTAATTATTAAAATATAATAAGCTTTTAGCTTTTACCTTTCAGCTTTAATATCAATGGCTTATATTTGGTTAAATATGAAAAAACGCCTGGCCATATTACTTCTTTGTGTATCCATCGGCTTCAGCTCATGCGTTGATGTTGAGGAGGTTTACAATTTTAGAGAAGATGGTTCTTGCAACGTTGTTTATGGTTTTGACATGAGCCGCGCCATATCTGTATTTATGAATTTAATGCCTGATTCTGTCAGGTCATCACAGCAGTTTGCACTGGTTAAAGACACTACCCTCAATTTCTTATCTGCCCTGCCTGATAGCTCGCGGCGTAAATTAAGCACTGCCGAAGTAGCAATGGCAGCTAACAGCGACTTGTCTATAAAAATGGATCTTAAAAATAACTCCATGAAGGTTGGGGTAGCTCATGTTGCAAAAGATGCCAACGAATTGCAATATTATTTAAACCATCTTTCAGTTTTATCGCTCAATAGTCAGCTAAGTCAGATGGCCGGAAAATCAACTATGCCGGGGATGGCTAATGCGCAACCAGCTTTAGCAGCGGGTCCTGATTATTATTCTTATAAAATAACATCCAATAAATTTATGCGGATAATAGATAAGGAAAAATTTGGCGCCTTCCTTAAAAAAACACAATCTGCATTATCCGCGGCAAAAGCTATGCTAATAGATATGCCTTATAAAGTGGTGTTAAACTTTGCTAAGCCCGTTAAAAAAGTAGATAACCCTAATGCGGTATTATCTGCAGATGGTAAACAAATAGTTTTAACATCCACAATGGATGAAGTGATAAAAAATCCCAACGCTATGGATATCAGCGTTGATTTTTAATTTTTATGGATTGGTACAAAGCCTTTGATGGCAAATTAAGCACGACACTGTTTTCGCAGAAGGTTAAACCATTTTTGCAGAAAGTTAAGGTTAATGGCAGAGACATTTGCCTTATAGGCCATGATGGCGATGTTTTTGCGGTAGGGGCTGAGTGCCCGCATGCCGGTGCAGACCTAAGCTGGGGGAAGTGCGTAAATGGAAAACTAATTTGCCCCTATCACCGCTATGAGTACGACATAAAAACCGGCAAAGGAGATCCGGGTCAAAATGATTATATAGATACCTACCCAGTAGAGGTGCGCGCCGATGGCGTATATATTGGCATGCAATCGTTTGCTGATAAGGTAAAAACGATGTTTAAATAATCCGGCCGCTCGTCTACTCCATCTAGGGTTCAGTTACTTGACGAAGAAAAACCTATATCATACTTTTTTAAATGAGAATTTAATTATTAGTAAAATGTATATTATTAAAATAATATTATTTTTATTATTTACGCTTTTTGCGCTGTGGAATTTAATGTAACCGCTTGCTTATTAGGAAATTTTTAATCGTATTTTAATGGCATTTTAATGCTTTTTTAATGCGTAGAGGCTTTTTTGTAGCTATATTTGTACCTATCAACCCCCGTAGCTATGATAACGACCCCCACTCTAGAAAAAACGCGCTACCCGGTATGTCCGAAGTGTAATAGTAAGATGGATTCGCGCGTTTCGCGTGGACTTCTGGTAAGAAATCTACTGTTTTTTTTGCCCTTAAAACGATATAAGTGTTTAGCATGCGGCAAAAAGAAGTTTTTTATTAACTAAAATATCTTACCGGGATTTAAAATGCCGGCCGGATCGAATACATTTTTTATACCACGCCATAAGTGGAAGTGGGTGGGAGTGTATTTTATTGGCATAAATTCGCGCTGAACCAGTCCTACACCATGTTCGCCGGATATAGTTCCGCCTAACGATGCCGTAAGTTCAAATATCTCGCGAATGCCGTCTTTTAGTTTAGTATTCCAGTCTTCGTCGCTCATGTTACCTTTAAGGATGTTGATGTGCACATTCCCGTCCCCGGCGTGGCCATAACAAACAGATTCAAAGCCATATTTTGTACCTGCATCTTTAATGCCCTGTATCAATACCGGTAAAGAGGCACGAGGTACCACGCAATCTTCTTCCTTATAAATGGAATTAGCTTTTACTGATACCGCCATTATCCGGCGCATGTGCCACATCTCTTCTTTTTGAGCCGCTGTTTCGGCAAATAATACATCGGTGCAGCCAAACTGCTCTAATACTGCATTTACTTTTTCGGCTTCGTTAAATATCACATCTGTATCTGTGCCATCAATTTCTATCATTAAAAAAGCGGCGGCATCATCCTTCAGATCAAAGTAAACACCTTCTTTTTCCATAACCCACTCAATACCCCTACGCTCCATAAACTCAAGTGCCGATGGTACCACTCCCGCCCTGAAAATAGCCGATACCGCTGATGCTGCCGTATCATTATCTGGGAATGCTGCAAGCATCAATACATCCCGCGTAGGAGCGGGGATCAGTTTCACCACAATTTTGGTAACAATACCTAACGTTCCTTCAGACCCAATAAAGAGTTGCGTTAAATTATAGCCCGATGCGTATTTTAAAGTATTAGCGCCGGTCCAGATGATTTCACCTGATGGCAGCACAACTTCTAGATTAAGTATGTACTCCCTGATAGTACCATATTTTACTACCCGCGGCCCGCCGGAACCATGCGCCACATTGCCACCTAAAAAACAACTTCCCTTGCTTGATGGGTCAATAGGGTAAAGCAGGCCAAGCTCGGCAACTTTGTTCATAAAAACCTCGGTTATAACACCGGGTTCAACGGTTGCCTGCAGGTTTCGTTCGTCAAGCTCCAATACTTTATTAAAGCGTTCCATAGCTATCATTAAACCACCCATAGTAGCCAATGCGCCGCCTGCCAGCCCCGTACCTGCACCACGTGGCGTAACCGGAATATTGTGTATTCCGCAAAGCACAAGCAAAGCCGCAACCTCCTGCGGTGTTGTAGGTTTAACTACCACCTCCGGGTAATACTCCAGGTCCTCGGTTTCATCATGGCTATATTTTTCCAGTTCAGATCGGGTTGTTAAAACATTGCCCGCGCCCGTTATGGCTACAATTTCAGCAAGTATCGTTTCTGTTATTTTATTAAACGCCATGTTATCGGGTATAATTGAGGGTGATCTGGGTGTATTTTACTTTGGCTCCGGCCAGCGGATTCTGTTTTTTTATACTGACAGTTATTTTCTGCGCGAAATTGTATTGCGCCTTAATGTCTTCCATAATAAAGGTAGCCACGGTTTCAATCAGCTTTTGAGGTTGTTGCATCCGCCTGTTGCTTATGTCGTAAAGCTCTTCATAGTTAACCGTATCGTTAATATCATCCGAATTAAGTCCGTCTGTCGCCGATGGTTCAAACTCCACTTCTATATCAACAATAAAACAGTTACCCGTGTGTTGTTCTTCGGGATAAAAGCCGTGGTAGGCAAAAAACTCTGCTCCGTGTAAAGCTACAATCATGTTTCAAATTTATAATTTTAGTTGGTTACCGCGCAGATGTTGTTTACCAACGCCAGCGAAACATTTATTAAAATGGCCCGTTAACCAAATCATCAACGTTTATTTATATTTGTTATATGCCGAAGACAGACCAATTTGAATCGCCCGATTATTACCTGCTTGATGAATTACTTACTGATGAGCACAAGCTGATACGTAAGAGTGTACGCGATTGGGTAAAAAAAGAAGTAAGCCCTATAATTGAGGACTATGCCCAACGTGCCGAATTCCCGAAGCAGGTTTTAAAAGGCTTGGCTGAGATAGGCGCGTTCGGCCCTACCATACCAGAACAATACGGCGGCCTTGGGTTAGATTATATAGCCTACGGACTGATTATGCAGGAGATAGAACGCGGAGATTCCGGCATTCGTTCTACCGCATCTGTGCAAGGTTCATTGGTGATGTACCCCATTTATACTTATGGATCAGAAGAGCAGAAGATGAAGTATCTGCCTAAACTGGCCACCGGCGAGTTAATTGGCTGCTTTGGTTTAACCGAGCCTGACCATGGCTCAGATCCCGGTGGCATGACGACAAATTTTAAAGATGCAGGCGATCATTACCTGCTCAACGGCGCTAAAATGTGGATCTCAAATTCTCCATTTGCGGATATTGCCATAGTTTGGGCAAAAAACGAGCAAGGAAAAATACAAGGACTTATAGTTGAGCGGGGTATGGAGGGCTTTACTACTCCAGAAACGCACAACAAATGGTCCTTACGTGCATCAGCCACCGGTGAGTTGGTTTTTGATAATGTTAAAGTACCTAAAGAAAATCTGCTGCCTAATGTCACCGGTTTAAAGGGCCCGTTGGGATGCCTTAACCAAGCCAGATATGGAATTGCCTGGGGTGCGATTGGTGCCGCTATGGATTGTTATGATACGGCCTTGCGCTACGCAAAAGAGCGTAAACAGTTTGGCAGACCAATAGCTGCTTTTCAGCTTCAGCAAAAAAAACTGGCCGAAATGATAACCGAGATAACCAAAGCGCAATTATTGGTTTGGCGGCTGGGTGTTTTAAAAAGCGAGAATCGAGCTACACCGGCACAAATTTCAATGGCTAAACGTAACAGCGTAGAAACTGCCATTAACATAGCCCGTGAGGCCCGCCAAATATTGGGGGGCATGGGCATAACCGGCGAATACCCGATAATGCGCCACATGATGAATTTGGAGTCTGTAATTACTTACGAGGGTACACATGATATACACCTGCTGATAACCGGAATGGATATAACCGGTGAGGAAGCGTTTAAGTGAGGCTAGTTGAATCGAGATTGGTTGATTAGTTGACTGGTTCAGTAAAATGACTGTAATTATAAGATATCCACACTGGATCGCCTAATCACTAATCAACTAGTCGCTATTCAACTAATTACTTGCAATTCCCCTCACATTTAACACGGCGTAACTGTTGTGCGGTATATTAAAAGTGCTGCCGGGTTTTACCGTAACATAGGTTTTTACGTAACCATCTAATACACCCTTCATTTTTCTGCCTGCGTTTTCGTCAACTGTCTTCATCAATGAGTTTTGAAAATGCATATCGCCTTTATAATCAACCGTGACTAAAAATTTGTAAAAAAAGTTCTGGTAGGTTTTATCGATAGTAATGTTAAACTCCGGGAACATATATTCATCAGAGTTATCGTAATTATTCATCAGATTGGCTTCAACGCTCGCTTTTTCAATTTTCACCAATGGGCTTTTTGCTTTAAATACCACAGGTTCGCGGGCGGCAAAAGCGCTATCCTGGTTGGCATTGATCTGGGCGCTGCGTGCCGCTATAAATGCTGTATCGCGTTTACTTTTACCCATTAATTTTTCGGGCACGGTATGCAAAACATCGCGTATGTATGTGTCTGAGTAAAACGTGATATATACGGTTGATTTGTCAAGATAAATAACGTTGGTCTGCACCTTCATTACCTGGCAAACAAGACTGTCTTTGGTTATTTCTTTGGCCCTGAACCAAGCATGAGCCACATGGAAAAGCGAATCGTGATCTAACGTAACATGGAAATCTAAAAAACGCGCGGAATCAGGATTGTATACTTTGGCCGAATCGTCCGAGTAAAAAGACATTTGCCAGGATGGGGTGAGCTCATAGCCATATTTGTTAAACGATAGTCCATCTGTAAAGCGACGACGCACCTCAATGTAATTAATGCCTGCTACTTTTTTGAATGAGATTCTTCCCTCGGCAGATGGATCCCTGTATTTGCATGATGCTATCGCGCTAAAAAGAATAAGAGCAAGTACTGCACTACGGAACATGTTACGGGTTTTACAAATAGCGGTGCCATACATGCCGCTAAAATAGTAAACCTAAGCTTAGATAACCTGGTGTAACCAATTTTTTAAAAATTGACAAAAAGAAAAGCCCCGGAAAAATCCGGAGCCCTTCAAACTAAACCAACATTACTTATGAAAACTATCTTTTATTCGGTAACCCATACCGGCTCCTATCTGCATCAAATCTGTCAGCACTGCCGGATCTGAGGTTGCTCCGAATTATTATTTTAAGGTGATCTCTCTTGATTGATTCTTAGCTTCTTCTTTTTTAGCTATGGTTAATGTTAAAATACCATCAACATATGCTGCATCAATTTTGCTGCTATCAGCACTTTGGGGCAAATTGAATGATCTGCTAAACGAATCAAAATTGTATTCGCGTTTGCTAAATTTCTTGCTTTCGTCTGTGGTTTCAGTTTTCTTTTCGGCAGAGATGTTTAATACATTCTTTTCCAGATTGATCTTAATATCTTCTTTTTTCAAGCCGGGTACAGCCAAAGCAACCTCAAAAGCATTTTCATTTTCGGCAATGTTTACTGCCGGTACGGTAGCTGCGTGTCTTTCGTTAAGGAACGAATCGTTCAATAAAGAATAAACGTCATTGAAAAATGGATTTACCAAACCGTTTTTGTGTTCTTTACCAAATTTTACTAAAGTCATTTTTATATCCTCCTAAATTTTCTTTTTATTATTTTCGTAAGCTATTGTTCAACACTCGTACCAATGCCTGATTTATTGATTTTAGGCGACAATTTGTCGCTTAAGCTTAACTCAAGCAGACATATTGACATAAAATGCCTGAAAAAGTATCAGAATATAAGTTCAGTTTCTCCATATCTATCCGCTTTTCGGATATCGATGCCGTGGGGCATGTAAACAACGCCACCTATCTTACTTATTTTGAAGATACACGCCTACAATATTGGAAAGATGCCATCAATTGGGATTTTAATAAATGCGGAATTGTGGTGGGCCGTTCAGAAGTTAATTACCTTAAGCAGGTAACGCTGTTTGATAAAATTACCTGTTACGTAAGGGTAGTACGTATAGGCAATAGCAGCTTTGATATGGCGCATGTGCTGGTTAAAGAAACAGCGACAGGGCAGGAGATATGCACAACCGGGAAAACCGTTTGTGTGTGCTATGATTATGCAGCGAAAAAATCAGTACCTATCCCGGAAGTGGAACGTAACCGGATGATTGAATATGACGAGCCCAGGTTGATATTGAATACGAATTAGAAGAAAAATGTCATCGATAGAGCAGCGTGGGGATGTGTTGTGGCGCGAAAGAGAAATCCTTTCGAAGCGATAGTCCGAATAGTTTATCGAAAAGATTTCTCTTCGCTCTTACGCGCATTCCTTTCCCGCTCATCGAAATGACAACAAAGGAAAGATTAGAAGTTATTGATACACCTCTTTCTTAGCCGATGCCAGAGTATTCTTTAACAAGCCAATAATCGTCATCAATCCCACACCTCCCGGTACCGGGGTTATCCATGATGCTTTTGGAGCCACGTTATCAAAATCAACATCGCCATATAATTTATAGCCTGATTTTGTTGTGGTTGATACTTCGCGGTTCATACCAACGTCAATAACTACGGCGCCTTCCTTCACCATGTCGGCGGTAATAAAATTCTTTTTGCCTATGGCTACTATCAGGATGTCGCCTTGAAGGGTCATGGCTTTAATATCAGGTGTACGGCTATGGCAAATAGTTACGGTGCAATTCCCCGGCGTGGTGTTACGCGCCATCAAAATGCTCATAGGCGAACCCACAATATTACTACGACCAACAACCACACAATGCTTACCTGCTGTTTCTACGCCATACTCTTTAAGCATCAGCGTAATGCCATAAGGCGTAGCGGGAATAAATGATGGCAGGTTGCGCTGCATCCGACCCAGGTTAATAGGGTGGAAGCCATCAACATCTTTGCGGTAGTCAATACGCTCGGTTACTTTTTCCGGGTCGATATGTTTTGGAAGGGGTAGCTGAACAATTATACCATCAATATCAGCATCGGCATTCAGTTCTTCTACTTTTTTTAGCAATTCTTCTTCGGTGACGTCGCTTTCGTAACGTACTAAACTTGATTTGAAGCCCACTTTTTCGCAGTTCTTCATTTTGCTGGCTACATAGGTTTCGCTGCCACCATCGTGGCCAACCAGTACCGCTACCAAATGTGGTTTTCTGCCGGTATCGGCCAAAATTTGAGCTGCTTCTTCGGCTATTTCAACCTTTAGTTTTTCTGATACGTATTTGCCGTCTAATAATTGCATATTTTATAGAGTCAAGAATCAAGAACCAAGAGTCAAGATTTTTAACCTATTGGTCTTGTTTCTTGACTCTTGATTCTTGTCTCTAATAAATTAATCTAACTTCAACACTGCCATAAACGCACTTTGCGGTATCTCTACGTTACCTACCTGGCGCATGCGTTTTTTACCGGCCTTTTGTTTTTCTAACAGTTTACGCTTACGCGATATGTCACCACCATAACACTTGGCGGTAACGTCTTTACGCATAGCTTTTACAGTTTCGCGGGCTATGATTTTAGCACCTATTGATGCCTGTATAATGATCTCAAATTGCTGACGAGGCAAAAGCTCTTTCAGTTTTTCGCAGATTTTTTTACCAAAATCGTAAGAGTTACCTCTGAATATCAAAGAGGATAGCGCATCAACAGGTTCTGCATTTAAACGGATATCCAAACGAACAAGATCTGAGGTGCGATAGCCTATCTGATGATAATCAAATGAGGCGTAGCCTTTTGATATGGTTTTTAGTTTATCGTAAAAATCAAATACAATTTCGCCCATTGGCATTTCAAACACCAGCTCCACCCTGTCAGACGTTAAGTACGACTGGTTTTTGATAAAGCCACGTTTTTGAATGCAAAGCGACATAACCGGGCCCACAAACTCTGCCTTGGTAATGATGGTAGCTTTTATGTAAGGCTCTTCTACGTGGTCTATTTTACTTGGATCTGGCAAATCTGATGGGTTGTTCACCACAATTTCTTCGCCTCTGCTTGAGTAGGCCAGGTAAGACACGTTGGGAACGGTGGTGATCACCGTCATGTTAAACTCGCGTTCTAACCGCTCCTGGATAATTTCCATGTGCAGCATGCCCAGGAAACCGCAACGGAACCCAAAGCCTAATGCCGCTGATGATTCCGGCTCAAAAACCAGCGAAGCATCATTTAATTGCAGCTTGGCCATGCTCTCTCGCAGTTCCTCGTAATCCTCGGTATCAACAGGGTAGATCCCCGCGAAAACCATTGGTTTTACCTCTTCAAAACCTTGAATACCGGCCTCGCAAGGGCGGTTGATGGTGGTTATGGTATCGCCTACCTTAACCTCTCGAGATTCTTTTATGCCGGATATGATATAACCCACATCGCCGGTTTTTATAACATCTTTAGGTAACTGCTTTAATTTAAGCGTACCCACTTCCTCTGCAATGTATTGCTTTTCGGTAGCGAAGAACTTAACCCTGTCGCCTTTGCGGATCTCGCCATTAACAACTTTAAAATAAGCTACAATACCACGAAAAGAGTTGTAAACCGAGTCAAAGATCAATGCCTGTAATGGTGCTTCAGGATCGCCAACGGGAGCAGGTACACGGTCAACAATGGCACGCAATATATCGTGCACGCCCATACCGGTTTTACCCGACGCGGCTAATATGTCTTCGCGTTTGCAGCCAATCAAATCAACAATCTGGTCCTTAACTTCCTCGGGCATAGCGCCGGGCAGGTCCATTTTGTTGAGTACCGGGATTATCTCCAGATCGTTCTCTAAAGCCAGGTAAAGGTTAGATATAGTTTGCGCCTGTATACCCTGTGCAGCATCTACAATCAACAACGCGCCTTCGCAGGCGGCAATAGAGCGTGATACCTCGTAGCTAAAGTCAACGTGGCCTGGAGTGTCAATCAGGTTAAATACGTATTTCTGTCCATCCAGCTCATAATCCATTTGTATGGCGTGGCTCTTAATGGTAATCCCGCGCTCGCGCTCAAGGTCCATGTCGTCAAGCAGTTGCGCCTGGCTTTCGCGCTGGGTAATGGTGTTGGTATATTCTAATAACCTATCGGCAAGCGTACTCTTACCGTGGTCAATATGTGCTATAATACAAAAATTGCGTATGTGCTTCATTCAGCCGCAAAAATAGCTTTTTTAAGCGATATTTGTAAGGTACTTTAGTTTTAGCTAATTTGACCCCATGACACCATCCAAGGGTATACTATCCATAGTTGAGCAGCATCTTTCTGATACCATTACCGGCTCGCGCTTTGTGAGCGGCGGCAGCATCAATATAGCTTATGAGCTGCAAACAAGCCGTGGTAAGTACTTTTTGAAGGTGAACCACAAGGCCTTGTACCCCGGCATGTTCGCGGCAGAGGCTAAGGGATTGGCCCTGCTCACCCAAACCAATACTGTTAAGGTACCTGTAATTGTATTACAGGGCGATGCCGGCAATGAAAGCTTTTTGTTATTAGAGTGGGTAGATGCTAAACGTGGCTCTGTACAGGCAACCCAGGCATTAGGTGCTCAACTGGCCCAGATACACCGCAATACCGCTGCTGAGTTTGGGCTTGAGCATAACAACTACATTGGCTCTTTGCCGCAATCAAACAATAAGCATAGCAAATGGAGCGACTTCTTTATTCAGCAGCGCCTGCAACCTATGGTGAGCCTTGCGGCTGATAAGCGCCTGCTTGAGTACGCGGATGCAGGCAACTTTGAAAAGCTTTATACCAAACTGCCTGAGCTGTTTGAAGAGGAAGCCCCGGCTTTACTGCACGGTGACCTATGGAGCGGCAACTACCTTACTACCCCGGCAGACGAACCTTACTTAATAGACCCTGCCGTTTACTACGGCCACCGCGAGGTGGATATAGCCATGACCACCCTGTTTGGCGGCTTTAGCAACGAGTTTTACCTAAGCTATAATGAAGCTTTCCCCATGGCAAAAGGCTGGGAGCAACGTACCGATTTGTGGAACCTTTACCCGCTACTA
>Ga0247817_10000360_pt1 | contig 26464 bp, 22 predicted proteins | sample UWRJL212509R1_FD_178010 | JGI IMG/M metagenome (GOLD analysis project Ga0247817, IMG submission 178010) | Plant litter microbial communities from Arlington Agricultural Research Station in Wisconsin, United States - UWRJ-L212-509R-1 | ecosystem: Environmental > Terrestrial > Plant litter >...
ATAAACTTCGGCAATTAATTCGGGGGTAGCAACTGCCGGATCGTAAAAAGTATACTCACATTTCTCTTTCACAAAATCATAACTTTCTCTGCGCGGAAACGTACCGCCAAAGGCATTCTCGTACAAACCGGAACTACCCGTAAGCACCATTGCCCTTAATTTAGCCGGATGCGCCAGAGCATATACCAAACCAACGTGGCCGCCTAATGAATTGCCCAGCAACACTACATTATCCAGCTTTTTAAACTTGATAAACTTGTGTACAAACTTTGAAAGCGTTTTTACGCCTGTTGTTAAAACGGGAAATTCATAAATAGGCAATATGGGTAAAATAACCCTGTATTTATCTTTAAACTCATTTATCACAATCTCCCAATTGCTTAAACCGCCCATTAAACCGTGCAATAGAAGCAGTACCTGCCCTTCGCCCTCGTCAATGTAAGTAAAACCATGGCTTTCTTTAAGCGCGAAACTCATAAATGTATATTGTGAATGTTAAAATTATCAAAAACAAACCCTTTTGTTGGGCGAAGCAAGTATAAGCAATTATTTATACTGGTATGTTACCTGTTAAACCTTTTAAATTAATTATTTATTGGTTTTTAAAGCTTATCCAAGCAATTGTTTTACTACTTCTGATATGGTTTTGCCATCGGCCTGGCCTGCCAACTCTTTATTAGCCATACCCATAACACGGCCCATATCCTGTATAGATGTTGCCCCTATACGGCCTATCAATTCCTGCAAATAACCTTCTATTTCAAAACGGCTCATTTGTTGCGGCAAATATTCTTCAATTACCTTCAGTTCGCCTATTTCTATCTGGTACAGATCATCGCGGTTTTGAGTTTTGTATATATCGGCAGATTCTTTACGTTGCTTGGCCAGTTTTTGCAATACCTTAACCTCAGCCTCTTCGCTTACTTCTTCGGCAGCGCCTTTTTCTGTTTTAGCTAATAATAAAGCGGATTTTATGGCCCGCAGCGCCTGCAAACGGTCTGCTTGTTTAGCCAGCATAGCCAGCTTTATATCCTGATCAATTTTTGTTGTTAATGACATGTGTTTATTTCGGATTTATTTTTTTAGTCCGGAAGTCGGAAAGCCCGAAAGTCCGGAAGCATTATGCTTGTTTTCTATTGTTATTTACCTATCTAACTTTCCGACTTTCGGACTTCCCCAATCATCTCCCCCCTACTTTGCCGCCTTTTAATATTGTGGTGGCATTGGCCTGAGCTGTAGGCATAATTACAATATCATTTATATTAACATGCTTAGGTCGCGAAGCGACAAACCATATCGTTTCTGCAATATCTTCTGCCTGAAGCGGCTCCCAACCCTCGTATGTTTTACCCGCACGCTCCTTATCTCCCTTAAAACGCACTTCAGAGAATTCTGTTTCAACCGCGCCCGGCTGTACTGATGTTACCCTTATGCCATGCGGTAAAAAATCCAAACGCATACCCTTAGTTAATGCATCCACAGCAGATTTTGATGCACAATATACGTTCCCATTAACATAAACCTCTTTAGCTGCTATAGACCCCAAATTGATGACATGCCCCGGCCCGTTTTTTATCATCCAGTTGGATACAACTCTGGTAACATACAACAAGCCCTTAATGTTGGTATCTATCATAGTTTCCCAATCATCAATATTGCCGTCCTGTATAGGGTCAAGGCCCTGGCTGAGCCCTGCATTGTTGATCAGCACGCTCACCTTTTTCCATTTAGCGGGTAATTTCTCCAGGTTTTCTGTCACGGCCTGGCGATCTCGTACATCAAAATTGCCTATAGCAATTTCAACATCGTACTTTTTATGGAGTTTGGCGGCCAGTTTTTCTAACCTATCCAAACGGCGGCCGGTAAGTATCAGGTTATATTTTTCGCGGGCAAACAGGTTGGCGCAGGCCTCGCCTATACCAGCAGTAGCACCTGTAATTAATGCGATCTTTGCCATAGAGTAGTAGTATTATGGTACGAAATTATGCTTTTTGAGGAATAAAACACCACACATAAAATCATTGTCCTTCCCTTTTAAAAGAAAACACTACCTAAATATTATAAGTATGGCTGGGTTAATTGTCAATCATTACTCGTGGTAGGGTTCTTAATATCATCATTAGTAACCCCCCTTTTGTTTTTCTTTACAGATTCTTTTAGTTTGCCAAAACGGTAGGTGGCTGTTAAAAACATGCCCCGCAAATAAATTCGGGTATCAGAAGTTTGCTTAAAATCAAGTGCATTTATAGTACTTGCCCAGTGCGCGTATTGCCTGAACGGATTATATACCGCTACCTGCGCCGTCAGTTTTTTATTAAAAAATTCTTTAAACAAGCGGGTAGTAGTAAAAAAATAAGGTGCCGATCGCCCCTGCAAAGTTACAGCAGGTGTGTTTGCATTAATATTATAAGAAATGCGCCAGCCTGCAGCTATATTATAGGTTATTAAATTACTAATATTGGCCTGGAAGCCCTGGTTGCTATAGGCTTTACCATTAACTTCTCCGCTTGTCCAAACGTATGCTATTCTGCCGTTTAGGTTGGTGCTTAGTTTTTTTGTGATTGGGTAGTTGATACTCAAATCAAAGCCTAGGTTATCGTTCTTGCCAATGTTAGCTAAAGTAGAGCGATTGATCAGATCAGCACCTAAAACAATTACATTTTGTATGGTATTTTTTGAAAATGAGTAATTTAAGCTGGCATTTAGAGCGCCTTTTTTTAAGTTGCTGTAATTCAATTCGAAATTATGGTTAACTACCGGTAACAGATCAGGATTGCCGCTGGTATAAAATAACGGATTGGACTTGTTTACAAACGGATTTAACTGAGCTATACCCGGGCGCTGTATACGCTGGGTATAACCAAAACTTATATAACTGGCACTGCCGAAACTGTTTTGAATTACTACAGTAGGCACCAGCTTATCATAGGTTTGATGCAGCTTACTGGCTTGTGTAATAAAGTTAGCATCGTTAACTGTTCTCTCTAATCTTAAACCAGCCTTTATACCCCAGGTTTTAAGTTTATATTGATACGAGTTGTATACTCCGTAAACGTTTTGTGTGTAATTATATTGATTGGTTGCCAGGCTGTTTAAGTTGCCATTCAACGGATCAATATTTCTAAATTCAAAATCGCTGTAATAATCCCGGGTTATAAGTTTGGCTCCGCTTTCTATTTTAACATTGTTAAATGGGTGCACATAATCTAACTGAAAAGTTTGCTCTTCAGATCCTGACGTATTTAGTTGCGACAAATCATCATTGTTATAATTAATACGGTTAATAGCTTTGTTTGTATTGGCAACTTCGTTGTCTGACGATGAATAAAGGTAAGATAAGGTCAATAAGCGCTCTTTGTTATTCTTAAATCCGTGTTGATAATTTATGCCTGCATCTTTGGATTTGTTTTCTGTGAGGTCATAGTTATTCAACAGATAAGCCTGAGTTAAATTCCCAAACTGATCGAAAATCTTGAAGTGCTGGTTACCGTTTTGATTTCTATTTATATCATCAAATGATACCGAGCCGGTTAATAAATTAAGTGAATCTATCTCGTAACTTACCTCTACACTTTTACCGCCATAACTGCCTGAATTATTATTTTTATTGTTTACTCCTTGCTGTTCAATTCTGAAAAGATTGGCCCCTAACCCTACTCTGTTATTATTAACCTCGGTGCCTAAAAAATGATAATATTGATTAGAAGAATTTCCGTTGATGCCCAGCTTTCCCATTTTGAGCGTAAAAAAACCCGAAAATCCTTTCCCCAATCTGCTATTGAAATACGATTGAATAGAACCGTTGTAACCTTGGTCTATTTTTTTATTGGTTACAATATTTATAATCCCTGTTAAGCCCTCGCTATCATACTTTGCAGGGGGCGTTGTAAATACTTCTACCTTAAGAATGCTCGAAGCCGGAATGCCTTGCAACGCATCTCGCGGACTAGTGGCCATTAAGCCCGAGGACCTACCATTTATTAATACTTTAAAGCTTGTACTTCCTCGTAATAAAAGATTATCATCGCCATCAGTAGAAATCATCGGTATTTTACGCATCATCTCTAACATGTTATTGGTTTTGCTATCCGGATCGGCCTGAATGTTATAGGATAGTCCATCAATTTCTTTTTTTACAAGTGGTTTAGCGCCACCTATAACCACGTCGGCCAACTGGTTAACCCGGGCAGATAATAACACATTGCCCAGATTGAGATTATTATTATGAGTGAGTGTTACAGGAATTGTTTTAGCGTTATAGCCTGCATGTATAACGGTGATTGTATACCTTCCGGCATCAAGCTTCTCCAGCAAAAAGGTACCATTCTCTTTTGTGGCGATACTTTTTACAACCGTGGATGATGAATTTTTAATACTTATAGTAGCGAAGCCTATTCCTTGCTTTGAAGTTGAATCAATCAGGTTACCTTTAACAGAGTTACTTGTTGATACTTGCTGCGAATAGGTGTAAAATGGCGTTAAAAAAAGTATTACAAATAAAAGGAGAATTACTCTCATGCTAGGTTTAGGCTAATCTGATAGTTAATAAGGTTTACCTGTAAATAAAATTGGTAACGCAATATATAACTAAATTTTAAGTTTTTGGTCTTGCTGGAGTGTGAATTAAAAACGTTACAAAAGCAGCAATTCTACTCAAAATGCAAACTGAACATCACAGTATGCAAACCCAAACTATTAATTGGTGCCGCAAATGCATTGTTTTCGCGCAGCAACAGGTTGCCGAAGGAGTTGGAGATCTTTATCTCTGGCGATAGTTTAAAAAACTCAAAGTAGATATCCATACCTATACCCAATTCGTAAGAACCATAACCGTTTATGGTTTTTAACAGTTTTTCGGTAGGTGCCGCGTTAGCGTCAGAATTTTCTTTGTTACCTAGCGCCTGCGAATACTTTATACCGCCTAATAAATACCCTCTGTAGTCGCCAAGGCGATCTGATTTTAGTTTTAGCTGTAAAGGCAAATCCACCAGCGTAGCGCGGATGGATTTTGTTTGATCTTGCTCTATTGTTACATATTGATACCTAACACTCCTATCGGCAAAAATAAGCGCGGGCATTAACCGGGCCTCCAGATGGTCTGTTAACCTGTAACGACCTAAAAACCCTACTGCAAAACCCGGCGCATTGTCTGATGTGATGTTGCTAAGGGCGTTGGTTATTTTATTGCCACCGGCGTCAAAATAAGGGTTGCGCCAATCAACCTTTTTATCAATTTTATAATAACTGCTTACATAGCTAAAGCTAAAGCCAGCGCTAAAATCTTTTTGGTCTGCCCCTCCTCCCCATACCGGTACAGATTGCGCCAGTAAAACCCGGCTGCATATCAGTAAACCTGCAATAATGAGGTAGCTTTTTATCATTTAACGCCTGTATATATTGAACAGATACCAAACGCTAAAGGCCTGCTTTTGGTATTTTTAAAGCCTGCGGCCTGCATAATAGCTGTAAAACTCTCACCATCCGGAAAGGCAGCAACAGACTCTGGTAGGTAGGTATAAGCTCTTGAATCTTTTGAAAAAAGTTTACCAATGCCCGGTGTGATATAATTAAAATAGAAATGATACAGCTGCTTTATAGGGAAACCTTTGGGCTTTGAAAACTCAAGCACCACCGCCTTGCCACCCGGTTTAAGTACACGGTTTATGTCTGACAGGCCCTGTTGCAGATGCTCAAAGTTACGCACGCCATAGGCTACCGTAACCGCATCAAATTCGTTATCGCCAAAAGGCAGTTTTTCCGAGTCGCCCAGTTTAACTTCGAATTTATCACTCAAACCACGTTTAGCTATTTTTTGCTTCGCGATATCGAGCATACCCTGTGATATATCTACCCCTATAATTTTCTTAGGATTTAAGATGGATAAAGCCTCGAAAGCAAAATCGCCTGTGCCTGTAGCCACGTCTAAAATAAGCTGTGGCTTATCATTTTCAAGCTCATTGATAGCCATTTTTCGCCAGATGATATCAATACCAAGCGACATAAAATGATTCAAAAAATCGTAAGTTTTTGATATGTTATTAAACATGTCGGCCACCTGCTCTTTCTTGGTGCCCTGCTGATCCTGATACGGCGTAACTGTTTTGCTCATTGGGGCAAAGATAGTTGATTAGTTGGATTAGTGTGACTAGTTGATTGGTTGAAGAGAGACTAGTTGACGAGTCCCAACTAACCCACCAATCAACTAGTCTCTAATCAACCAATTGCAACCAATAAAACATAGTATCCACCGGCATGCGGGGGAAGTACGAAGGAAAATCATTAATATCTGTTAGCACAAAACCATTGCGTTCGTAAAAACGGTGTGCAGCTTTTAATACTGCGGATGTTCCCAGATAAAGATCAGTTATGTGTTTTTGGCGCGAATAGTTTATCAGCGTATCCAACAATTGTTGCGCAAGCCCGGTACCTCTGTGTCCGTCCTTAATAAACATTTTGCGGATGGTTCCGGCATTATGGCCAATATCTATCAGCGCAATGGTTCCAACAAGTTCATCGCCGTCAAAAGCTCCCCAAAAGCTACCCCCACCTGCATGGTAATTGGTTTCAATATCCAACAGATCGGGTTGATCATGCACAGTTATGGGAATGTTAAATTCCTTTTGCTGGATGTGGGTAATCAATTCAATTACCTGATTAGTATAATTGTTAAATATGGGTTGGATGGTATAATGGTTCATTGTAAATTTCAATTGCTTTCACAATTACTTGATAATAAATTATTTAAGTCAATTTTACAGCTAATTTTCCAGACGAATAAGTTGTTCCACTTTGTTCCGCCAGAAAATTTAAAGCACTAGTTTTCAATTAATTAACAAAATATCTGTTCCGCTGTGTTCCTCCTGTTCCGGAACAGGGCGGTGCTTAACCCGCCAGTGCCAGCAAACCCGGCATATTTAACTGACGGGTGTACATGTCCAACTCGCCATCCTCGTTACGTGGCCATTCAGTTTTAGGGCGATCCCAGTATAACTCAACACCGTTTTTGTCGGGGTCATCCAGGTAAATAGCCTCTGATACACCGTGATCGGCAGCCCCGGTTAGCTGGTAGCCGGCTTCAGTTAAGCGTTTTACTATCTCCGCCAAGTCTTTGCGTTCAGGGTATAAAATAGCGGTATGGAACAAGCCCGGCGCATGCACCGGGGCAGGTCCGGCGCCTTTGCTCTGCCAGGTATTCAGCCCAATATGATGGTGGTAGCCACCAGCCGAGATAAACGCAGCATCTGAGCCGTAGGTTTGAATAATTTCAAATCCCAGCAATCCGCAATAAAAATCAAGCGAGCGTTGCAGGTTGCTAACCTTTAGGTGCACGTGGCCTATACGAGTTTGGGGTGGTATTTTATAATCGTTCATGGAGTTACAGTTAGTTAGTACAATATTAACCAATAGTAACTTAATCAGGTCACAACCAAACTCAAATTACATTGGTGTTATAAACTCAAAAACAGCCTGCCGGCACTAAACTCCAATCACTAGTCAACTAATCACTATCTTTGCCACATGATTATCAAATCTGCCGAATTTATTTGCAGCAACACGCAGATCTCAAAACTGCCGCCGCCGCTGTTACCCGAATATGCCTTTATAGGGCGATCTAATGTAGGTAAGTCATCTCTTATCAATATGCTATCTGCCAAAAAGGGAATGGCTAAAACCTCGCAAACGCCCGGTAAAACGCAACTTATCAATCATTTTCTGATTAATGATAACTGGTACATTGTTGATTTGCCGGGATATGGCTACGCCCGCGTATCTAAAAACAAAAAGGAAGACTGGAACAAGTTTATACGCACCTATCTGGACAAACGCGAAAGCCTACAGTGTGTTATCGCGCTGATAGACAGCCGTCTTGAACCTCAAAAAATAGACGTTGAGTTCTGCAACTGGCTTGGCGAAAAAGGTTTGTCTTTTGTGCTGGTTTTTACCAAGGCTGATAAACAATCTGCTGTAAAAACTGATCAAAATGTAGCCAAATTTAAAAAAGCACTGCTGGCTACGTTTGAAGATGTACCACCTTATTTTGTAACATCATCAGAAACTCAAGACGGCCGTGATGAGCTGTTGGCCTTTATTGCTGATACCAACAGGCATTTTGTTGTACCGCCCCAGCCAGCTTTTTAAAACGATATTGTTGCTCTTAACATCCATAGGTAAAATATATTAGCGTTTTGCTTTTATCAATTTAAATGTGCTACCTTGCGCGCTTTAAAATAATTTATAATGCAACAAGGAACAGTAAAATTTTTTAATGACGAAAAAGGTTTTGGCTTTATCGTACCTAGTAACGGTGGTGCAGACGTATTCGTTCATTCAACAGGCATTATTGACAAGATCCGCGAAAACGACAATGTTGAGTTCGACGTAGAGAATGGCAAAAAAGGCTTAAATGCGGTAAATGTAAAGGTTATTTAAATATAATATTACCATTAAACGTATCACATCCGCCCCAAAAAGGCGGATGTTTTTTTTTGTATTTTATTTTGCTACCCACCTCACTTATAAAGTAATTTATATACACTTTTTAATCAAACTGTAGTTTTTTATAACAGTTTATGCGGCTGCATCGTCCTCTCGAATACTATTAACACGCTTGGCATTGTTGTTGTATCAATGGGTGTAACTACAAAACGAAAAACATTATGAAAGATCAATCAAGAGTTATAGCGGCATTGCTTATAGGCGCAGCGGCTGGCGCAGTTTTAGGTTTATTATTTGCTCCTGATAGCGGAGAAGGAACAAGAGGCGCCATATCAGATTACACAGGCGACCTTGTTGGTAAAGCTAAGAGCAAAGCCAATGATTTAAAAGATTATGGCAACAATGCCGTAGATAAGGTAAGATCAAGATTTAACAGTGCTGCAGACGACCTTTACAACTACCGCGATGGTGTTGAAAGCAATGTACGCGACAAAGCGAATAACATTGCTAACGATGTACAAAATCACGTTGACAATGCTAAGGCTAGAGTTAAAAACAGTGCCGACAATGTAAACGATTCTATACAGCAGGCATAAGCCCGCTCCGCCCCCTAAAGGTGGAACTTTAACGTAATAAAAAGCCCCGCGATTTAAAATAAAATCGCGGGGCTTTGTTTTTCCAAATTCTGCTCCGCTTTAGGGGGCTGAAGGGCTTTTACAATTTGCCTAATTCCTGAACCAGGTCAATTAATTTGTTAGAGTAACCCCACTCGTTATCATACCATGATACAACCTTTACAAAGTTGTTGTTAAGCGCGATACCCGCTTTGGCATCAAATATTGATGTGCGTGCATCACCTTTAAAATCTTCTGATACTACTTCGTCTTCTGTGTAACCTAAAATACCTTTAAGGTCGCCTTCTGAAGCTTCTTTCATAGCAGTTTTTATATCTTCATAAGTGGCTGGTGTTTTAAGACGCACAACCAAGTCAACTACTGATACATCCGCAACCGGAACGCGGAATGACATACCGGTTAATTTACCTTTCAACTCGGGTAATACCAAGCCTACAGCTTTAGCTGCACCTGTTGATGAAGGGATGATGTTTTGGTAAGCACCACGGCCACCTCTCCAGTCTTTTGCAGATGGACCATCAACTGTTTTTTGAGTAGCAGTAACGGCGTGAATAGTACTCATTAAACCTTCTTCAATACCAAATTTATCATTCAATACCTTTGCAATAGGTGCAAGGCAGTTGGTAGTACATGATGCGTTTGATACGATGTTTTGATCAGCTTTTAATTGCTTGTGATTAACACCCATTACAAAAGTAGGGGTATCATCTTTTGCCGGTGCGCTCATAACAACTTTTTTAGCGCCTGCGTCAATATGTTTTTGAGCTGTATCTTGTGTTAAGAATAAGCCTGTTGATTCAATGATCACTTCAGCTCCAACTTCGTTCCATTTAAGGTTAGCCGGATCTTTCTCGGCAGTTACACGTATAGTTTTACCGTTTACAACCAAATGGCCGCCTTCAACAGCTATAGTGCCTTTAAACTGCCCGTGAGTTGAATCGTATTTTAGCATGTAAGCCATGTAATCAGGCTCAACAAGATCATTAATACCTACAACTTCAACATCGGGCCTTTCAATAGCAGCTCTGAAAGCCAGGCGTCCAATCCGGCCGAAACCGTTAATTCCTATTTTCATGATTTTAATTTTTATTTGAATAATACGTTAACAAATTATTTATTGGCTCTTTAATTATACTGGTTATTTGTAACCCAGCAGCTGTAGCCTCATCCCGCAAATGATCCTGAAAAGTGAAGGCTACCGAGCCCTCAAAATGTAAAGGTGCCTGCGGATGTTGCATGTGCAAAGGTAACAAGTATGTATTTATAAGTTTATTAAACCCGGTTTTTATTACATTAGTAAGATACTGATCTTGCTGATGTTCGATAAAGAACTCGGCAAATGAACTTAGATATACCGCGGGTTGTTTTTGGCGATAAACCTTTTCTAACATGTTGCTCCTATCAGTATTATACTTGGCAGTAAACTTTTTTCGCAAACTTTCTGGCAGCGTTTCGTTCATAAAACCCTTTATCAGTTGCCTGCCCAGCCAGTTACCAGATCCCTCATCAGCTAAAATGTAGCCCAGGCCATAGTTGTTGGGCTTAACTTTTTTACCGTCAAACCAAGCCGCATTTGAACCACTGCCACAAATACCAATTATACCCGGCGAGTTACGACAGCAGGCAATAGCAGCGCCATCAACATCATGGGCAACAGTTACTTTAGCAAATTTAAAGAACGATGTGAACGCACTGCTCACAATAGCTTTTAATTCATCAGATGAAGAACCTGCACCAAAAAAATAAACGCGCTTAACTTCCTCGGCGTGGTGTATCAATTTGATGTTTTTACCAAACAGTTGAAGTATCTGTTTTTCATCCATAAAATAAGGGTTGATTCCGCTGGTTTTAAAGGAAGCTATTGTTCTTCCTTTATCAGCCAGCCGCCAGTCGGCATGATATGATCCGCTGTATACAACCGCTATCATTTATATCGATAAAATATCAACCATTTGTAACAGATCATCCTCCAATTTAAACTGATGGCCGGTTAAGGCCTCAACAAGTGGAGTGGTTTTTATCACATTTGCCTCAAGCCCTACCATTTCCTGTGTATGCCCTGCTAACAAAGCATTAACTGCAGCATAGCCCAGGCGGCTACCTAGAACTCTGTCAAAACTGCTTGGCGCTCCTCCCCTTTGCAGGTGGCCCAATACAGTAACCTTAATATCATAGTTAGTGATCTGCTGTTTTACTTTTTTAGCCAGATCATAAATGTTGCCACTTTTCTCGCCTTCGGCAACAATTACAATACTTGATGATTTTTTATTTGCCTGGCCATTTTTAAGCAGATCAATCAATTCATCTAAAGCAGTTGATTTTTCGGGTAGTAAAATACCTTCGGCCCCACAAGCTATACCCGCGCGTAAGGCAATAGCGCCCGAGTCGCGGCCCATTACTTCAATAAAAAACAAACGGTCGTGCGAGTCGGCGGTATCTCTGATTTTATCTATAGCCTCAATAACCGTATTAGTAGCGGTATCAAAACCCAGGGTATATGTTGAGCCGTAAAGATCGTTATCAATAGTACCCGGTATACCCATTACTTTTATATCAGGATACTCCTGCGAGAACTTTAAAGCACCTGTAAAAGTGCCGTCGCCACCTATAACAACAAGCGCGTCTATGCCTTGCTGTTTTAAATTATCATACCCGGTTTTGCGGCCCTCGGGCGTGCGGAATTCATTACAACGCGCGGTTTTTAAAATAGTGCCTCCTAAATTAAGAATATTGCTTACGGAGCGTGTCTCCATACTGTATATATCATTCTCTATCAGACCTTTATAACCCTGTCTGATACCAACAACACTTATGCCGTTGTAAATAGCGGTACGCACTACAGCTCTGATGCAGGGGTTCATTCCGGGGGCATCGCCGCCAGATGTAAGTACACCAAGTTTTGAGATTTTTTGCATCGTTTTACTTCAGGAATATTTTGCACGAATATAAGGTGTGATTGTTACACCATTAAATTTATTTTTATTTATTTTTGGTACCACAAATTGACGCGCTTATATTAACAAATTAAATATTACCAACTTGGAAGATAATACTCCCCCCTTTAATTCGATATTTTCTATTGACTGCCTTGTGTTTGGATACGAAGCCGGCGAATTGAAAATATTACTAATTGAAAGAAGTGAAGAACCTTTTAAAGATTGGTATGCATTGCCCGGTTATATAGTAAAACAGGAAGAGAGCCTTGATGATGCTGCTGAACGTATTATATCTGAACTGACCGGTTTGCGAGACCTGCCCATGAAACAATTCCATACTTTTGGCGATGTTGACAGGCACCCTAAAGGCCGGGTAATTACAGTTGGATACTACGCCCTTATCCGCATAAACAGCCAAAAGGAACTACGCTCAATAAGCACAATGGCGCGTAAGGCATTTTGGCACCCGGTAAAAACTTTACCTAAGCTGGCTTTTGACCACAGTGACATTTTCCATACCGGTTTTGCAAAGATCCGCAGGCGTTTAACGCACCAACCTATAGCATTTGATTTACTGCCTGAAAAGTTTACACTAACGCAGTTACAGGGACTTTATGAGGCTATACTTGATAAAAAGTTAGACAAGCGTAATTTCCGCAAAAAAATGCTGAGCTACGGCTACCTGAAAGAGTTGGTTGAAAAACAACGCGGCGTTTCATACCGCGCGGCTAAGCTGTATAAGTTTGACAGAAGAAAATACGCCAAGATATTTTTGAACGAAATGGGCCCTACTGCTGCTACGCAGCAGTAAGAAACAAGAGTTAAGAATCAAGATATATCCAAAGGATTAAAAATATTGTTTCTTGGTTCTAATTCCTCGCTTCTAAATGAAACTTTACCAGGTTATCAATCGGAGAGCGGATTATAGCACCAACCTGCATGCCGTTTTCGGCAGCAACTTCCTCTAATATATTACGAAAATTATAAGCTACAGAGCCTATGCAGTTAAAAGCATGCTGCTGAAAATCGGGATAATGTGTTACCAGATTTTTGAAAAAATCCTGAAAAGAGGTTTTTACCAAACCATGCGAATAACCCAGATTAACATTCATGTTATCATAAACAAACTTGGCAAAACCGGCGCAAAACCTGCTGGCTAAGGGTTTAGTGTAAACCTGCTCGTTCACGTCATCACGGGTTAGTTTGTAAGTATCCCAAAAGTTTTGTTTTATAGCTTCGGGCATGTATCCGCGCAAATAATCAATCAATAGCTTTTTGCCTATATAGCAACCACTACCCTCATCGCCTAAAATGTAAGCGCCCGAATCAATGTTTCTGGAAATTTTAGCACCATCATATAAACAGGTGTTTGTACCAGTACCTAAAATAGCCGCGAAACCGGCCTGCCTGCCCAACAAAGCACGGGCAGCTGCCATCAGATCATGGTCTATATTAACTTCTGATTTGCTAAAAACAGCGCTTATGGCCGTTTTAACATGCGCTCGTTTCTCGTCAGTTGAGCAGCCTGCGCCGTAATAGTTAACTTCTGATATTTTATCCAGTTCCAGATCGGCAGGTAAATTATGCTGGAGCGAATTTATGATGTAATCAACACTGGCAAAATACGGGTTGTATCCTTCGGTGTTAAAATACACCTTATTACCCTCATTATTAATTAAACACCAGTTAGTTTTGGTTGATCCGCCGTCGGCAATAATTATCATATCCGTTAAATTGTACTTGTGCTAAAAATATAATTTTCTAACGGGAAATTGAGCAAGAATGTTAAAAAACGGCTCAATTGCATCATTTTGAAAATGCCGATTGCCTATATAAACACTTTTTTGCATATTTGCACCGCCCCGATGTAGTCGGGACGTTGGTCCCATAGCTCAGCTGGATAGAGCAACAGATTTCTAATCTGTCGGTCTCAGGTTCGAATCCTGATGGGATCACTCCTACGGAAGCTCATTTCTTAATTGAAATGGGCTTTTTTTTGTTTTAACTGGTTGATTTAAAGCTAATTGTGCGGGTTTTTTAAATTCTGTTAGTACTATTTATTCATTGAGAAGCTCAACTCATTCGTACTGAAGCCCAACTATGCAAATGCATGGTTTAAACTCTAAAATGCGCAAAAAGCACGTTTTAGCTCCTAATTGCTGCATAAAGTATTGTTTAGCGATTTTACTTGCTAAACTCACCATTTACGCTTTATGAGTGTAAATGAGGTTGTTTCATGCTTCAATTGTTGATTTACAATTTCCAGAAAACTTTGGTTTTTCTTCTTTATATAGGAAGTTACAAGATTTATGATTTTTCTGGAAACTGAATCTTGTTTTACCTATCATTTAGAGTTTTGGATGGTTTTCCAAACTCACAGCATAGCCTTAAAAGGTAAGAGCAGCAATTCACATTGATATCGTATTTGCTAGTCACTATCTTTTCTGGAGTTTGGCTAAGTATTACCCTGATTTCACTACGTCGCGGAGGCGAAGACTGACGAACTTTGACTATATCAAAATTGAAAATAACAGAATGAAACAGTCACAAACACCCATCACTAGCTTTAGTCCAGTTGTATTACCGGTTCCTGGACGTCACGTAGACCTTGAAATAAAAGTTTCTGCTCCTGCAAGCGGAAACAACCTGCCGGTCATTCTTCTTTCGCATGGGCATGGCGGCTCTAACTTTCTCTCCTCATACCGAGGTTACGGCCCCATTGTTGATTTTTTTGCGGCAGAAGGATTTGTTGTAATTCAACCTACTCATCAAAATTCCAAAGCACTTGGGCTTCCCTCATCACTTCCTGAAGCACCCTTGTTTTGGAGTTCGCGGCCAGCCGACATGAAATTTATCCTTGATCATTTGGACGAAATTATTTCTACCGTACCAGGGTTAGCCGGAAGAGTTGATAAGGCCAAAATTGCTGCTATTGGTCATTCGTTAGGCGGCCACACCGTTGCTATGCTTGCTGGCATGGAAGTGACCGATCCGTTAACAGGTCAAATAGTCAATTTAACAGAACCACGCATAAAAGCTCCTGTACTAATCGGCTTACCTGGCGGTCCTGAAGGACTGACCGGAGCGGCAAGATATCATTATCCAGTACTGGCAGCTTCTAATTTCAGCTCTATGGTTTTGCCAGCGCTTATTGTCAACGGGGACAAAGACAAAAATCCCATGTTCTCTGATTTGGACAATTGGCGTGCCGACGCCTATTTCCAAAGTCCAGGTCCGAAGGATCTGCTAACGGTTTTTGGCGCTGAACACATCTTTGGCGGCATATCAGGTTATGATGCCCTGGAGACAAGTGATGAAAATCCAGAGCGTGTTGCCTTTGTATGTCAAACCATTCTTGCGTATATTCGGAGTACTTTCGATCCAACCGATTCAAGTTGGGAACAAGCAAGGAAAAGCCTTAACGGTGTACAGGGTGCATTAGGCAACATCGAAAGCAAATTATAAATAGACGGTATGAAGAATGAAATATCTAACCATAGATTCGATTCTTTATCAAGGTTGCATAAGGCGCTGGATATGCCAGCACCTATGCACCCATTGGTAAGTCTAATAAATAACGTAGCGGAAACCATTCCGCTGGAAAAACTTCCTAGTCCCCACATTTTGAATTTTTACAAGATCTCATATAAGATGAACTTCAAGGGAAAGTTTAAATATGGGCAGCATTACTACGATTTTGACGATGGTGGGATGTTTTTTGTTTCACCTAACCAGATTACAGGAGCGCATGAATCAGTAAGTGATCAATCTGGTTATACCTTACTTTTCCACCCGGATTTTCTACTGGGTTACGAACTCGCCAGGAAGATCAAAGATTATGGCTTTTTTTCCTATTCCATCCATGAAGCGCTGCACTTATCGGAAAAAGAGAAAACCACGATCATTTCCGTTTTTGAAAGTATTGAAGAAGAATTAAAAGGCAGAATTGATAATTTCAGCCAGGACGTTGTTATTTCCCAGATCGAATTGCTGTTGAATTATGCCAACCGGTTCTATAGCCGACAATTCATCACTCGAAAGGCCGTTAGCAGCGATCTGCTTCAAAAGGTAGAAGAGACCTTGCTCACTTACTTCCGTTCACCTCATCCGCAAAAACAAGGTTTGCCGACGGTCCAGTTTCTTTCCTCGAAATTAAACGTCAGCGCCAACTATTTAAGTGATTTGCTGCGATTACTTACCGGGCAAAATGCACAACAGCACATTCATAACTACCTGATCGAAAAAGCAAAGGAGCAGCTATCGACGAGCCAGGCTTCGATAAGCGAGATAGCGTATGAATTAGGGTTCGAACATCCGCAATCCTTTAGTAAATTATTTAAACTCAAGACCAATATGTCGCCTGTGGATTTCAGACGTTCTTTCAATTAGCATACGGAGGTATAGATTTGCCACCCTTTTTAAAAGGCAAAACTGTTTAAATACCCTTGTATATGTGAATTGTAAACATTGCCCTCATCGCCTTAAATATTGGATGCTGTGTCTAAAATACAATTGAGAATATCATTGCGCCTCTACTTTTAAAGGTAAATGTTGCTCTCAGCATTTATGTCTGCACATAATTTCCACTACTGTATATCTAATACCATGTGTTCAAAAAATGTGCAGACTCATTACCGTTTGACTAATCACAAACTACTTTCTCATTCAAGATATAATCAGCACCCTTTTGAGCTTTTGATGCAGCTTTAATGATTACGGTTTTGTCATTCTTAAGTACGGTTAACCAAATTTAAATGTAAGCTGCACTATTCTCAATCGTTGGTTGACCAGTGCCAGCTACCGCGCAGAGATATGCAGCTGTCATCTCAGCGGTGAGTTCCTCCTTTGCATAATTGACTTTACCAACCCCATCTGTTTCCATTAGCTCCTTACGGTTCAATCTTGAGCTATGACCTGTACTGTGAGCCAGTTCATGAAACAAGGTGCAATAGTATTCTTCAGCGCCAACAGACTTTTCTAAAGTTGGTACAACTACGGTGTCTTTTATTGGTTAGTAGAAAGCACAGTCACCGTCTAAGCGTATTGAAGGCGGGTTAGGCATCCTGTCTACCACATCTTCACAAGTGGCAATTTTCTCCGTTTCGCTTTTAATGATAGGTGTAGTAACCGGAAACTCAATTCCTTCTGTTTGTGCTATGTTAAACACGATGTAGGTTTTAGGGACAAGCTTCGATCTCTTTTCCTCATTGTCAGGTATAGCACCATTATCTTCTTTAGGTTTGATCGTAGCCCAATAGATGATCTTTACTCCCTTTTCACCTTTTTTAATCGTACCACCTAATTGATTGGCTTGTTTAAAAGTTAAGTATTGGGCAGTAGGATAGCCTTTACGTTCTGAATGGAAGTTTAAAAACAACAAGTTCCATCCTTGGTAATGCAGCTGTGTCAAATGGTTCTTTGGCCAACCTCTGTCATACCAGGAACGTTGCCATATCACGGTTCCTTCTTCTAATAGTTTAATAACTGTTTCTGTTACTTCATGATAAATGTCTTTGTAGCCTGTAGCTTTTCCTGGTGTTTCCATAATGTGAATAATTAATTATGGAAGCCTTACAGGCGTAAGGAATGACTAAGAGCAAGCGAGGAACGGAATAAATAGGTTGAGCGTGGCCACAGGAGCGTTATGCCGGAAATTCCTTGCCTCGTGTCATTCCTGGTGCCTAACTTTGTGGAATGATTAGATTATTTACTGTCTCCGAAACTTTAACTATTTCCTTCATAAAGCAGGGGTGTAAAAGTATCCACTCCGATTAGACCATTGGACGATGATTGTTTGTTGTTTAACCATCATCTGTCATATCCGTTTCCCAATCTTAACGCAAATATAAAAAGGGCAACCTAATAGCGTCCTGTCTGGTTTGCGAGCGAAAAGTATTAAAAATTGAAAAGGCGCCCTAAATTTCAATGCGCCCCTTGAACTTAAAACTGACGAATACGTCAGTTTTAAAAAAATATATTGGATATGTTATTGCTTAATAATTACCTTAGTCTTAACCAATTAATCTAAATCCTTACGTAACCTGCCTTATGGAAAAAGACAATACTACAATGGTATTGAATCATTTTATTGCGGCGTTGGCAATACCCCTTACCCGCCAAACGCTTAACGACGACTTGCAAAAGCACCCTGATTATAATAGTTTATTAGCTATAAGCGAGGTGTTGGATAACTGGCATATCCCCAATGCCGCTTATCAGCTAACTTTTGACGAGTTAGTGGCTGCGGAAATAGAAGACCCTTTTATCGCTTTTGTCTCAAAAAAAGAATTTTTATTGGTTAATCGATTGGATGAAAATGAAGTTATTGTTTCTAATGAGCGGTGGAAAAAGCATAGATTAGGCATTGAAGAATTTAAGAGAATCTACTCCGGCTCTGTTTTAGTAGCTGAAAAAGATGAAGCTTCCGGCGAAACTGACTTTGCCATAAAACACCGTATAGAAATAGTAAACGATCTGCGCCTACCGACAGCTATCGCTGGGGGCGCTATCTTGCTGTTAAGTTGGTTGTTGTTCGGATCGCCGTATAAAGATACATTAACTTGGCAAATAGTGCTCTTGACATTGTTTAAAACAGCAGGTTTGGTCACGACTGTTTTGTTATTAATACAAAGTATCGATAATAATAATCCGCTGATACAAAAACTATGCGGTGGCGACAATAACAAAAACTGCAATGGCATTTTATCCTCAAAAGCGGCGAAAATAACAGAAGAACTAAGCTGGAGCGAAGTAGGTTTATTTTACTTTGCCGGCAGCTGGTTGGTTTTGCTTTTTAATAGCGGCAACACATCCATTATACAAATGCTGGGTCTGCTGAGCGTACTTAGTTTGCCTTATACCATATATTCCATCTACCATCAATGGAAGGTAGCCAAACAATGGTGTCGGTTATGTTGTGCGGTGCAGGCCCTGCTTTGGTTAGAGTTTTTTACGTTTTTACCTTCGCTTTTAAACGGCATAGGGGCTCCTGCATTAAGCGGCTGGGCCAGTTTAATTACCGGAATGGCCATACCTGTGCTAATCTGGATACTGATAAAACCATATTTGCTTTTATCAAAGCAAATAAAACCACTAAAAAGCCAGTTGCGTCAATATAAATATAATAAAGAGTTGTTTAACCGCATGCTTAATGATGAGGTGCAGTACGCATTACCTGAAGATGGTAGCACCATAATTATTGGCAACCGCGAGGCAGAAAAGGTGATTACCATGGTATCCAACCCATATTGCCAGCCTTGCGCCAAGGCACACAAGGCATTAGAGTGGTTGGACGGCAGGAAAGATATTAAATTGCAAGTGGTGTTTACCACCCAAGATGAGACAGACCGTAACGCGGAAGTAGCCCTGCATTTGTTAGCAATGCAGCAAACCCAAAATGATACCTCGCTTAAACGAGCGATGGATGACTGGTATGAGCAAAAGCAAAAGAGCTTCGAAGCCTGGGCCAAAGCACATCCTAAAACAGAACATGTAGTAAGTGTTGAACCCTTGGACAAGCAGCGTGAATGGTGCAAATTAACCGAGGTGACCGGTACACCCACACTGTTTTTAAACGGGCGCAGGCTCCCCAAAAACTATCAGCCCGAAGAGATTAAATACTTTTTATAGTATAGGCAAAATTTGTTTGGCCAACAATGAAGATGCCTGTCTTCGGTAAAACAGGATAAGGAAACGCCGCAACCCGAATAAACTGTGGCAAAATTAACTAAATTATAATGAAGAAAAAATTAAAACTGGAGGGCAAAAACATGCTCAACAAGGAACAATTGAGAGAGATTAAAGGAGGAGACTACGAGGGCTGCAACCAATACAATTACGTTTGCATATGCGACACCGGTACAGGCCCAATGTTTATCGGCTGCTACGGTCAATTTGACTGTAGAGATAAATGTAATTGGCTGTTTCCACCATGGATTTAAAAACAATTGGCAAAGCTGTTAAACAGCTTTGCCAATTACTGTTAACTATCTGAATAAAAATATAATATTTGGTAAACCAAATATTTTTTTCAATAAGATGAAAGATTTGTAGTGACTGATTAAATCTTTTCTTAATATAATTAAAATAAAAGGTTACTATTTCGGATCAAATAGTAACAGGGGAGAGTAAAAATATGTTTTTTCTAAATAAGAATGTCGTCAGGCTATGTGTATTATTCATTTTACTTTTTCTATCCGCTAAATCACAGTCACTTTTTAACTCAGATAACTTAAAGGAAAAAATCAAATTATATGGCCTGAAAAATAGAAGTGGTTTATTATTTGTCCATTTTGATAAAACCATTTACACCAATAATGACAATGTATGGTTTACGGCCTACATACATAAAACTACCGATATCACCAGATATACAACCCTTGCGTTAATGTTGGTAAATGACGAAGACAGTTCAGTAATTATACAGGACAAATTTGTAATTAAAAATGGCAACTCATTTGGTAATGCTATTATACCAGATTCTGCGCGTGCGGGAAACTACACGTTTATAGCCTACACAAATAACATGGTTGATGGCCATATCGATGTTGTATTTACGCAACCCATTACGATAAAATCTGCCGATAATGCAGATGTAAACATTATTAAAGCCGCTGTAAGACAGCCTCCAGCAGCTCCCGTCATAACAAATATTCGCTTTTATCCGGAGAGCGGAAGCATGGTAAACGGCTTACGCGGTGCGGTTGGCTGGGAAGCTAAAAGCTCAACCGGAGTTCCCAAAGCGTTAACCGCTTTTTTGTATGATGGGGATAAAGTAATTGATACGGTTGAAACAGATTTAAGCGGGCAAGGTAAGTTTATGCTTAAACCCGCTTTTAACCATAATTACTATTTAAAACTATATAATGGGGAGCAAACCATTTATAGACTGCCTGTAATTTCGGCACAGGGAGTTGCAATTGGGGTTAAAAACGCTATTGCTGAGGATTCTTTGTTTGTTGAGATCAGAAACACTACACACCAAAAGCTATCGCTTGTTTGCCATAATTACAGCAATACTTTTTTTGTTTTACCAACATCAGCAGTCGCCGAAAGCAACATAGCTTTATCATTGCATAATGTACCGAGGGGTTTAACGCAACTTACGTTACTAGACAGTGTTGGTCGCCCTTACGCGGAGCGAACTTTTTTTGCGCATTATAGCCGTAAGTTGGTTCCGCTGATAACTACTGACAATAGTGTATACGCTAAAAGACAAAAAGTTAACATTAAGATCAGACTTGCCGGAAGATCAGATACCGGAATGGTATCAATTGCTTGCGTTGAGGAAAAGAGGATAGAACCTAAAAAGCAGCGTAAAATAGATGACTACGTATACCTTCAAAATGATTTGGTAAATGCTGCTATAGATCCGGGATCATTAGAAACGCAATTGATGATAAAAGGTTGGAAACGTTTTACGTGGGCCGATGTTTTGCAAGCCATAGCAGCGGACACAGCACATATTTATGATCACATAGAATTTAAGGGTAAGGTTTATCGGAACGATACAGAGCTAAAGCAACCCGTAACCGTCATCAACCCTAATAAACCTTTATCCAGGTTCACAACATTTGCAAACGGCGTTTTTTCACTGAATGATTCTGATTTGATATCGCCTCCCGGGAAGAAAATAAACTTTATTGTTGACCAAGGCAACAGCAAGCAATACCGGGTGTTTTTGATAGATCCTTACATTGAAATAAACGAAAAGCTAAAGTACAGTTTCCGACCGCAACAGTATACTCAAACAACCCATGACAATTATATCCCCTTGCCTGCTAACTCGGGTACTGTATTAAAAGAGGTTAATATCAAGGCACGTAATGTTAAGGGTATAATAGCAAATATTTGTGGCGATTATGTGTGTAGATATGATGTGCTGAATTGCCCTAACCACCGTGACGAACCGGATAACAGGCCGGCCGTAAAAGGAGAGGTTTATTATATAAACCGCAAGCAAAACGCCTATGTAGGCTGTGGGGGTATTAGCGAGCATGGCCTTACCGGAGTTTACGACGCAGTAGATTTTTACCCTGCAGACTATGAAATAAAGAGCCCAATTGGAAATGAGTATGTATCAACCATTTTTTGGAAGCATCAGCTAAAAATTTCATCAGGTGCTGATGCGGTTGTGTCTTTTTATACAAGCGATATTACCGGGAAATTCAAAATTATTGTTCAAGGTACTGCCGGCAATGATGTAACTTATGGCGAAACCAGTTTTGAAGTAAAGCCTGATGATAAAAAGGAACCGTAATGTTAAAGCCGCTATATATATTCTTTGTGTTAATAGGACCTATCCTGTCATCATCAGCGCAAAAAAATAACGCTATACAAGATAGTATCGTACACGCCATAACAACGCAAAGTACCGGAAGTAATTCGCCCATGCTGTTTGTACATTTTGATAAAACTGTTTATGCTAACAACGAGAGTGTTTGGTTTACGGGATACTTGTTAAATGCTCAGGATGCTGCAAATTACAATACACTGTCGGTAGCGCTGGTTAATGATCTTGACCGTACAGTTGTTTTTGAAAGTAAGTGTGTTATGAATAAGGGGATTGCTTTTGGCAAAGCAGTTATACCAGATTCCGCACCGCCGGGTAATTATACCTTTATTGCAATAACCAATTTGCTAAAAAACAAGCAGCCAGATGTGGTATTTAAAATGGCTGTAACTATACGCTCTGCAAACCCGCCTGAGTTTATAGCTACACTTAACGCCTTAGATACATCAGTAAACTTGCCCCAACAGAAAGTTAGGCTGAATGTTACTTTCAAAAATTTGATTCAGCCCATAAAAAAGGGGGAACTCCCTCCCGAATTCCAGATAAATTATTACGCGGGTGACGCATCGCGCCCACTTATTAAGGGCTTTGGTAAAACGAAAGGGGGCATTTATGATTTTGCAATTCCGTCTACAGCATTAATGGAGGGTAATAACAAGTTATTCGTGCAGCTATGGTATCAAAATAAAGCTACAGAACTTAGCATGACGTTACCAGCGCGTAAATTACAACACATTGTAACGTTTTACCCTGAAGGCGGGAATTTGGTAAATAGTTTACAAAACCGTGTAGGTTGGCAGGTTAAAACAGCTGCGGGGGCGCCGATTGGGTTAACCGCTATTCTTTATAAAAACAATGAGGTAGTTGACACAATAAATACCGACGTTAACGGCGCCGGTTTTTTTGACTTAACACCCTTGCCGGGCGCCGCATATACTTTAAAGCTACATGGAAATGCTGATACTACCTATACGCTTCCGCGGCCGGTAGATAGAGGAGTGGTAATGGCTTTGCAAAGCGGATTGGTGAATGATACCCTATTGATTACAATTAAAAGCCTGCGAAGTGAAAAGGTATATTTAGTAGGCCACAATTACAACGAGGTGTTTTTTAATATGCCAATAAGCTTACTGCCGGGCCATAGACGCATGGCTTTTGTTTTAGGCGACATACCCGCCGGAATCTCGCAATTGATACTGCTTGACAGTGCAGGCAAAAGGTTGGGCGAAAGGTTATTTTTTTCGCACTACAACCAACCGCCCATGATTAATATTACTACGGATAAAACTCAATACGGTACACGGCAAAAAGTAACAGTAAAGTTAAAACTTAATACGCCGGATAATGAGCAAGCAGATGTTTCGGTAGCGAGTGTTCAGGCAAATCGAGTAAGAGAGCCTGCCATCAACAACATAGCGGAATATTTTTACTGGAAATACAAACTACCCTATGCTTTGTTACCCGGCGGTAATTCGCGCCAAGGTATAGCAGCAACAGAGCAACTGGAAGCGCAGTTGCTCGTTAACACGTGGGGAACGTACAAAGATAATGATGTAGTTACTATTGCACCAACCGGCATAGCGCCTAAATACGGTGACATGACTTTTACGGGTAGGGTAACTTATTTGGGTAAGCCCATAACAAAGCCTGTCACAATTTTTAATATCAATAATCCGGCACGGATTATTACCACAGACGGCAGTGGGAAATTTGAGCTCTCGAACGACGACCTTAAAACAGACTCCGCAACAGAAACGGGTTTTATGATATCTGGCCAGGATGCCAAAGGTTATAGTATTTACTTAAATGATCCATATACCAATACTAATCAACAATTGGCTGCAAGTTTAAACTTCAATAACTCTAAAAGTGTACAAGGCAATATGCAGTATTTGTACTTACCAGATAATGAACACGCCATAAAATTAAAAGAGGTTAACATAAAGGCTCAAAAAGACGATCAGTTTTATGGCTCTTTGGGAGGTACAGGAATACACAATCAAAGCAGTACGTCATTTGAAGGCAGCATCAGGAACGGTAACGGAACAGTAACCAATTATACCCTTGTTAAGATAACGCGAGATCAGAGGCAGAAATATCTGCTTCAGGTAAATGGTATTTTACAAAAAGCGCCTCCGTTTAACACAGGGTTTGTGACAAATACAGAACAGCAATACTTATCAACCCTGTTTTGGAACCATCAGCAAAAACTACTGCCGGGTGCCGAAACAGAGATCACATTTAACACAGGTGATATAACTGGCGATTTTAAAATAATTGTACAAGGAAAAACAGCTACAGGCGTGCTTTACGGCGACGCATTATTTACGGTAATTAAATAGAACATGAAAAAAAAGCACTTACTACCTTTCATCTCATCATTGATATTCTGCGGTTTTTGCGCGGCGCAGACTCCGGTTTTAAAAAGAGCGCCAGTGGGCGTTAGCATTGATGGAAGTGGAACAGAATGGACTACGGATCTTTTCGCCGTGAACGAAAAGGCTAAGCTTAGTTACATTATAAGTTATGATAATGATAACCTATTTGTGGTAATAAAAACTAATAATGGCGCCCGGCAAAGCAGCATATTGGGTGCCGGGGTTACTTTAAGTATAGATACACGTGGCAAAAAAAAGGCGGAATATGCCCTAACTTTCCCCGTAACAGAAAAAGGCGACAGCCAGCAGTTTTTGAATCTTTTCCCGGAGCAGATCTCGGCACAGGCTGCTCTCACAAAAAATCGCAAAATAAAAGTTCTTGGTTTTAAAGATATTACAGATGAATTTTTAAGTGCGGTAAATCCGTTTGGGATTAAGGTAGGCGTTGGCTATGATGATACCGGCTATCTGGTTTACGAGGCTTCCATCCCGCTTATGCTGTTTAAAGAGAGTTTGGCAAATAAGGAGCTATCATTTAATATTAAAGTAAATGGCCTTGAGAAAACCACTCAAGCCGAAGCCCTTATAATATCAAGAGGCAGTTCTGCTGGTAATAACCCTGGACAACCCGCCGGTGGCGGATTTGGTGCTGCTGCAACCAGGGTAGAAGAGCTGACCCCAACTGTTGATTATTGGACGAAGTATAAGATGGAATAGCCAAAAAGCAGTACACTGGATTGGGTTTTGTGCTCTTCTAGAATGAAATGAAAAAAGCTTGATAACGGAGATTCTCTATTTCTCTTCAGACTATTTGCTAATCAACTTTAAGCATCAGTTCTACATTGCATTTTAATAATTCAACATCTACTATAAAGTCGGCTTCAAAAAAGTCATCATCCGTATCACTTGGCTCGCATATCTGATGATAGTAAGTATGTCTTAATGCATCTGCCAGATACCAATAAACAACGCTATGGTGATCTTTGGTATTTGTTATACGCTTGTGAAACTCAAGTACTTTGGAGTGCCTTGGCATAAAGATCATATTGGTTAATGCCGCACCGTGTATTCCAATCAGGTATTCAGCATTTGAATAAATTGCAACCTGTTCAAAAAATGTATAATCTTCACTATAAATTATACTAAAATTAAAAGCGTGCATCACGTCAAAAACAGCGCTTTCGTTAATTATCTTTCGCCGTGCGGATTTGGCCCTACTTACATAAATTCTTTTGCCAACGTCAACTTTTATATTTTTTAACTGTTTTACATAATTCACATAAAGCTTATTTAATTTGGACAAAGATTTAGCGTTGTGGGCGCCCATAAAAGGGGGTGATTGCGGCATACATAATCTGCGAACAAGTACACCTTTTCCGGCAGGGACATAAAATATGCCCTTAAAATTAAATGGTGCCAAGGTATCCTTTACAAAGGCCGAAAGTTGATTTTCTGATGGTAATAATAATATCATTTGATCAACTTTAGTTCTCACTTTTATAAGGCGTGGAAGTGTTTCGCAAAGCCAGTGATAATAATTGTTATGCCACGTGTGATGGATTAGCAAATAGGTTTCATCGTCGTCTAAAACTATTAATTTCTCCGGGTCTTCTCTAGCATCGTGGTAGTATTTAGACACCTCGTTTAAACGGGCAGTATATTGGCCCCGCATTGTATTATGATAACATTCATTCACCAATCCCCTTGCATTGCTCACTATACCAGAGTTTGTGATAAACGGGCCTGTTAACTTTTTTATTTTTAAACTGGGTAATTCATATGATAAAC
>Ga0247817_10000361_pt1 | contig 26381 bp, 20 predicted proteins | sample UWRJL212509R1_FD_178010 | JGI IMG/M metagenome (GOLD analysis project Ga0247817, IMG submission 178010) | Plant litter microbial communities from Arlington Agricultural Research Station in Wisconsin, United States - UWRJ-L212-509R-1 | ecosystem: Environmental > Terrestrial > Plant litter >...
GGACCGAATCCGGTGGGCAGTCGCAGTTGCGCGGCGATGGTGCCGTCATCCGCGAGAAGAACGGCCTCGGTCTTGGTGCCGCCGATGTCTACGCCGACTCTCATCGAACTTCCCCTTCGAGCCGTGCTGAACTTTCGAGCAGTGCTGCATTGTTGAGCCAGGCTTCAAGAGCCTGGCCGGCGTGCCGCGAGGCACCGAACGTCGCAACGTCCGCGTACTCGCGTGAGTCTCCGGGCCAGCCCATGTCGACGACCAGGACGTCCGGGTGCGTTCGCCTCGCCTCGTCGATGAGCTCGCGCACCCAGTCGTGCCTGTGGTTGTTCTTGCCGATCAACACGAGCTGGCCCGTCGTCGCGGGGAGTGCGTCAGCAACCCCCACGTGGGCGTCGACCCCTGGCCCCCACGGGGCGACGCCGATGGCGATGTTCGCGACTGTCTCGAGCGCCACGAGAGTGCGCTCGCTTCTGACCGTCGTTCCCTGCGCCACGTCAAATGCCCCCGCACTGCGGGCGAGGTCGAAGACGGGTTCGTCGTCGGCTGTCACCCATTCCGGCACGGGGGTGGTTGCGGCCTGCGCCGCAAGGTCTTTCGCGAGGTGGATGTTGCGAGCCGCAGCATCCCTCAATCGCTCTTCGGGCAGCCGTCCGTTGGCGATCGCGGCGTCCAGGGCAGCCTCGATCGCTGCGAGTTGCTCGTCGGTGTTGTCGGTGCCGATGCACAGGAGGTCGCACCCGGCGAGCACCGCGCGCACCGCGGCCTCGGGAATCCCGTGCTCCCCGCTCGCCCCCGCCATGTCGAGCGCGTCGCTCACGATGACGCCCTCGAAGCCGAGCTCGTCACGCAGCACGTCGTGCAGAAGCACACGCGAGAAGGTCGCCGGACCGGTCGGATCGACCTGCGGGAGAAGAATGTGGGAGGTCATGATGGTGCGCGCGCCGGCCGCGATGGATGCGGCGAACGGCACGAGCTCCCGCTCACGCAACTCCGCGAGTGCGAGGTCGATGACCGGCAGGGCGAGGTGGGAGTCCTGGGCGGTGTCTCCGTGACCCGGAAAATGCTTGGCGCTCACCGCTGTCGCCGTGGACTCGAGGCCGCGCACCCACGCGGCGCTGTGCCGGGCGACGAGCTCGGTGGTCGACCCGAAGCTCCGCACCCCGATCACGGGGTTGTCGGGATTCGAGTTGATGTCGATGTCAGGAGCGAAGTTGAGGTTGACGCCGGCGAGGCGGAGTTCCCACCCGACGATGCGGGCCACGAACTCGGTGTAGGCGACGTCGTCGATCCGGCCGAGGAGGGCGTTGCCCGGGTACGGCGATCCCTGGTCGTAGTACAGCCGGGTTACGTCACCGCCCTCCTCGTCAATCGCGATGAGCGCATTCGGGTTTGCTCGTCGGATCGCTCCGGTGAGTTCGCGCAATTGCGTGCGCGACTCGATGTTGCCGCCGAAGATGCAGACACCGGCCAGCCCCGCGCGCAACCGCGCGGCGAGCCAGTCGGGAAGTTCAGTGCCGACGAAGCCGGGCAGGAGAACGGCAGCGGCGGCTGAGGCTCTCGAAACCCCTTCGAGAGCCTCAGGGACCGGAGTCTCGGGGAACGAGCCGGTCATCCCTTCACCGCCCCGCTCACGAGGCCGGAGGTCATGCGGCCCTGCACGATGAGGAAGAAGATGATCACCGGTATCGCCATGAGGGTCGAGCCGGCCATGATGCCGCCCCAGTTGGTTGTGCCATTGGCGATCTGGAAGGTGCGCAACCACACCGGGAGCGTCATCATCTCGGGCCGCGAGTTCACCACGAGGGCGAGGAGGAACTCGTTCCACGCCTGGATGAACCCGAAGACTCCCGTGGCGACGAGACCGGGGGCGAGCAGCGGAAAGGTGATGCGCCAGAACGCGCCCATGCGGGAGAGGCCGTCGATCATGCCGGCCTCCTCGAGTTCGATCGGCACGCCGTTGACGAAGCCGCGCAGCGTCCAGATCGTGAACGGCAGCACCGTGGCGATGTAGACGATCGACAGACCCATGATCGTGTTGAGGAGGTTCCACCCGTCGAGCAGGCGGTAGGTCGAGATGATCATCGCCTCACCGGGAATCATCTGCACGATGAGGATCGTGAGGATGAACGCCTTGCGGCTACGAAAGCGAAAGCGCGTGACGGCGAGGGAGGCGAGAAAGGCGAAGATGAGGGCGACGACGACGGTGATCACGGTGACGATGATCGAGTTCTTCAGTGCAGGAAAGAACTGCGCCCGCGTGGTGTCGAAAAGCACCGTGTTGTAGTTGCGGAGGGTGAAGTTCTCGGGCCAGAAGTTCACGTCGGAGCCGATGATGTCGCTCGTCGGCTGAAACGACGTCTGGATCATCCAGTAGACCGGAAAGATCGAGAGCAGAAAGATCGCGACGGCCGTCGTGCTGAGCACCGCAGAGAGTGCGCGTTTCTGCACTGTCGCGGGGCGTCGGCGGGCGATGGGGCGTGCTGCAGTGCTCACAGCTCTTCCTCCTTGATGGTCTGGCGTACGTAGTAGATGGAGACAGCCATGAGGATGATGACGGTGATCACCGAGATCGCGCCGCCGGTGCCGTACTCACCGCTGCCGAGTGCCGTGTTGACGATGTAGACACCGAGGGTCGACGTCTCGTCGCGGATGCCGCCGATACCCTGCAGCGCGTAGATCTGGGTGAAGACGCGGAGGTCCCAGATGACCTGCAAGATGAAGACGACGAGAAAAATCGACCGCAGGTACGGAAAGATGATGAGCGTGAACCGCTTGAAGCCGTTCGCGCCGTCGAGCTGGGCCGCTTCGAGCACCTCGTCGGGCACCTGCGTGAGTCCCGCGTAGACCGTGAAGGTCACGAAGGGCACGGCGCCCCAGACCACGATGAGGGTCGCGACGAGAAAGAAGCTGAGCGGCGCGATGAGCCACGAGTGGCCCTGGTAGTCGAGGCCCAGCCAGTTGGTGAACGCGTAGTTGACCACGCCGTAGCTCGTGTCGAAGATCCAGCCCCAGACGATCGTCGCGGTGAGCGCGGGCATCGCCCAGGCCAGCAGGAGGCCGACCGAGAGCAGGCCGCGAAAGAACTTGTTGAGCGCGGTCATGAGCAGCGCGCACAGGGTGCCGAGCACCATCGTGATGACGACGCAGACGGCGGCGAACGCGATGCTGCGCGAGAGCACCTGCCAGAACTTGTCGTCGGTGAGCACTGCGACGTAGTTGTCGAGGCCGATGAACGGAGCCGGTGCGCCGAAGACCTGGGCGCGGCCGTACTCCTGAAAAGACATGATGAGCAGCTGGATGAGCGGCCACCCGACGATCACGCCGAGCAGAGCGACAGACGGCACGAGCAGCACGTACGGGGCGAAGCGGCCCTGGCGCGAGCGCTTGGGCGCTGGATCGACCGGTGCGGGCGAGACGAGGACTTCGCCGTCGACGGCGCTCGGTGCGACGACCTTCGCGCGTCCGATCGTTGACATGACTGGCTCCATTAAGATTGGGGGGCTAGCCCCGGTTCTTTTCCTAGGGCGGTGGGCAGTGAAAAGGGATGCTCGGCTCGACTGCACGGTCGAACCGAGCATCCCGTTTTTATGGGGCTACTTAGCCATTGAGGATGTCGTTGATGCTCGTGTCGAGCTCAGCTGCGAGCTCTTCGACGTTGCCACCCTGTGCGATCTTCACGAAGAAGTCGGTGAGGACTCCCGATGCCTCGACGTCGGCCCACTTCGGCGAAGCCGGGGTGAGGCGAGCGTTTCCGGCGGCCGAGGAGATAGCCTGAGCGACCTCGTCGGTTCCGAGCGTGCTGGCGAGCGACAGCTTGGCCGGAACGAGTCCGCCCTTGCCGTAGATCGTCTGGAACTCGTCGCTCAGGATGATCGCGAGCGCCTTCTTGGCCAGGGTCGGGTGAGCCGACTTCGCCGAGACGGCGATGTTGGATCCACCGGCGAAGACCTGTGCTGCGCCGCCGTCCTTGCCCGGGAGGGCGTAGACACCGAGGTTGGCTTCTTCATCGGGGCAACCCGGTGCGTCGGCGTCTTCGGGGGCGAGGATCGACCACTTGACCCACGACGGAGCGGACAGCTGGAGGGTCGAACCCTCGCAATAGCCGACCTGCGGGTTGGTCTCGTTGGCGTCCTTCGGAGCCTTCGAAGCCGTGGTCATGACCTCCTGCACCTGCTTGAGTCCGGCGATCGACTCGGGGCTGGAGAACTGTGCGCTCCACTCTCCGTCAGAGAAGGTGGCGATGTCGCCACCGTTCTCCCAGATGTAGGGAAGAGCGTTGTACCAGTCCTGGCCCGGCCACCACAGTCCCGACTTGCCGGGGTTTGCGGTTGCGAGTGCCTCAGCGTTCGAGACGTACTCGTCGAGGGTCGTGGGAACCTCGAGGCCGGCCGCGGCGAGCGCGTCCTTCTTGTAGAAGACAAGGCGAGCGCCCGAGTAGAGCGGGGCTGCGTAGAACTTGCCGTCGTAGGTTCCGGCCTCGACGAAGCCGGGGAGCAGGTCGTCTCCACCGAGTGCGTCGTAGTCGTCGGTCAGGTCGAGGAACGCACCCGCGGAGGTGAATGCCGCTGCCTGCGTGTTTCCGACCTCGACGACGTCGGGGCTGTCGCTACCGGAGAGGCTCGTCGTGAGAAGGTCGACGAGACCGCCCCACGCCTGCTCTTCGATGGTGAGAGTCGAACCGGGGTTCTCCTTCTCGAACGTGGTCTTCAGGTACTCGCGCGCCTCGGGCGGCGTGTCCGTTCCGACGAGCCACACGCGGATGTCACCGGTTTCGGCCTCTTCGGGCGCCGCTCCGGCACAACCCGCGAGAGTCAGTGCAGCTACAACACCGAGTGCTGCGAAGCTGAGTTTCCTCATCTCTTGCTTTCCTTTCCTAGGGCGATGGTGCCGGCCGTTGCCGGACACCCCGTGGTGCTGGGGTCAGGAGACCCCGAGTTGACCGGAGAGGACCATGACGGCTGCGCCGCGCATGACTATGTCCTCACCGAGCGTTGTCATCCGAAGAGTCAGATCGCCATGGAACTCAGCCATCGTCCTCGCGCGGAGTGTCTCGATGGTCGCTTCTGCGAGCGGGCCATCAAGTAGTTCGGTCGGGCCACTGAGTACAACCTCGGCGAGGTTGAGGGCACCGACCACGGGGGCTAAGGCAATGCCGAGGCGCTGCCCTGCTTCCCGAAGAATTGTGTCTTTCTCGTTCTGACTGGATGTCGCATCGAGCGCTTTGCGCAGGCGCGGCGTTGCCAGCCAGGTCTCGAGGCAGCCGTGCTTGCCACACGCGCACGCCGCTCCCCCGTCGGTTCCGACGACGACGTGCCCGATCTCGCCCGCGGCGAAGCGGCTGCCGAAGAGCGGTGTTCCGTCGAGCAGGAGCCCGGCACCGACACCGTGGCCGACCTTGACGAGCATCATGTCGCTGTCGGCGTCGCCGAACGAGTGCTCGGCGAGCGCGGCCGCGTTGGCGTCGTTGCTCACGAGCACCGGCACGTTGAAACGGGCGGTGAGGATGTCCTGCAGCTTCTCGCCGCTCCAGCCCAGGTTGGGCGCGCTCAACACGACTCCGGCGAGGTCGACGACACCGGGGGATCCCACTCCGATACCCAGCACGGGGAGGGTCGCCTGCACCACGAGGGACTCGGCGAGCGCGATGACGGTTGCCGTGGCATCCGCCCCGGTCGCCCCGGCGAGTGGGAGTTCGGCACGCGCGAGGATCTGGCCGTCGAGGTCGAGAACCGCCCCGCGGAAGGTCTCGTAGGCGCTCAGGTCGATCCCGATGATCTGGAACGCCTCACGGTTGAGGTCGAGGAGTGTCGCGGGCTTGCCGGGGCGGGCGTCTTCGCGCTGGCCGGTCTCGACGACGAGGCCTTCGGTCATGAGTTCTGCGACGAGATCGGAGATGGTGACGCGGGTGAGGCCCGTCTCGCGGGCGATGTCCGCGCGGCTCTGTCGTCCGGCGCGGTAGAGGGTCTGAAGAACGAGGGAGCGATTGTGGCCCCGCGCGTGCTCGGGCAGCACCTTGGTGCTCGGGCGCAGTGCGCGGCCGGAGGCGAATCCCGTTGCCCGACCCGCGGCGAACGCCGTAGCTCCTTGCGCGAAGCCTGAAGTCGGGGCTGCCGGCGGGTTCGCCGGAGCTCCAACGGAGGTGCTTCGCTGCACTTCCGATGCAGTCATGTTTGTTAGTAAAGCTTACGAACTAACTCCGCGCAAGGTTTGTTAGATGGGTTTACATACTCGTTACATTGCGAAACGTTCACGCAATGCGGCCCTGACGTTCATCGGCCGCGAAGCGCATCAGGAGAGCTTTCTCAGACTGCACTCACAGTTTCCATAGGAACGGTCAGCCATGATTGATGCACACGTTCCCCTCTACTTGAGACGAGACACCAGTGACCACCTCACTCCCCACGAAAATCGCCCTGTCGACCTTCGCCGCCCTGACCCTCGCTGGCTCCCTCGCCGCGTGCTCCAGTCCAGCGCCCACCGACAACTCGGGCACGGGTGTCGACACCGGTGACGACAACATCAGCAACCTCGAGTCGAGCGACACCCCCTACAACGACGGCACCTACGATGCGAGCGGCGAGTACGAGTCCCCCGCGGGCACCGAATCGCTCGACGTCACCATCACCCTCGCCGACGACATCATCACGGATGTCACAGTCGTCGGCTCCGGCGGCAACCCCGACGTCGAGCGCTACCAGGGCGAGTTCATCGCCGGTGTCGCGGATGTCGTGGTCGGCCAGGACATCGACGAGCTCGTCATCGACCGCGTCGCGGGATCCTCGCTGTCCAGCAATGGCTTCAAGGCAGCCCTGCGCGCCATCAAGGCCGAAGCACTCGCCTAAGCCCACGACCGTGGCATCCAGCGCCGCACTCGACTTCGAGGCCATCGGCACGCAGTGGCGCATCGAGACCGAGGCACCCCTGCCTGAGAGTCTCGCCGCCGCCGTCGCCGACCGCATCGAAGCCTTCGACCGAACCTGGTCGCGGTTTCGCGACGACTCGCTCGTGGCACGCATCGCGGCATCCCCCGGCACCTGGCGCCTTCCGGCAGAGGCCGGGCCGCTCTTCGACGTCTACCGTTCGCTCTATGAGGCGACGGATGGCGCGGTCAGCCCACTCGTCGGGCGCAGCCTCGAGCGGCTCGGCTATGACTCCGCGTACTCCCTGCGTCCGAGCGGTGCAGCTGCTCCCGCGCCCGCGTGGGACGACGCCTTCGCCTGGGACGGCGAGTCGCTCACGACCCACGCCCCAGTCGTGCTGGATGTCGGCGCCGCCGGCAAGGGATACCTCGTCGACCTCGTCTCGACTCTGCTGCGCGACGCCGGACTCACTGAGTTCGTCGTCGACGCGAGCGGCGACATCGTGCACGTGGGCGCTGGAGTCACGCGGGTCGGGTTGGAGCATCCACTCGATCCCTCGAAGGCGATCGGTATCGCCCGCCTCGCGAACGGGGCGCTGTGTGCGTCGGCCTCCAACCGTCGGGCCTGGGGCAACGGTCTGCACCACGTCGTCGACGCGACGACGGGGCTGCCGACGAGTTCGGTCATCGCGACCTGGGTGATGGCGCCGACCGCGCTCGTCGCCGACGGGCTCGCAACCGGGCTGTTCTTCGCGGATGCAGCAAGTTTCAGCGCACTCGGTAGATTCGACTGGGTACGGATGTTCTCGACCGGGCGCGTAGAGCACTCGGCGGATTTCGACGGGGAGTTGTTCGCGTGAATGGCCTGAAGAAGAAGCTCGACCACCTGCTCGGCAGCGTCACGATGTACAAGCTCGTGCTCGTGCTGCTCATCGTGCTCACGGCCTACGCGCTCATCCTGTCGATCGCGGGGCTGGTGTTCTACGGCCCCCTCGAGATCCTGGCAACGGCCGCCGTGGCCGTCGGGGTCTCGGTGCTGTCGAGCTGGATCCTCGGCCGCCTCTTCCGCACCAGGGCGCACCTGGAATCTGCGGCGATCACCGGACTCCTGCTGCTGTTCGTGCTCATTCCCTCCCTCGACCCGGTTGAGCTCGGGGGCGTCGCGGTTGCCGCACTCGTGGCGAGCGCATCCAAGTTCCTTCTCGCGGTGCGCGGTCGCCACATCTTCAACCCTGCGGCGATCGGCGCGCTCGTGGCGATCGTGCTCGGGCTGCAGTTCAACGGCTGGTGGGCAAGCAGCGTCTACCTGCTGCCGGTCGTGGCTCTCAGCGCGCTTGTGATTCTCTACCGCACGCGCAGGCTGCTCATGGGGCTCGTCTTCGTCGCTGTCGTGTTCGCACTCTCCCTGGTGTTCCACGCGAACCAGCCCGGGTACGCCTTCACGGCCATCGCCACGGTCTTCTTCGTCGGCTTCATGCTGAGCGAGCCGCTCACCCTGCCTCCGCGCCGCTGGCAGCAGCTCGTGCTCGCGGTGATCGTCGGAGCGCTCTTCGCGGTTCCCACCTTCCAGATCGTCGGCACGCTCTGGTCGAGCCCGCAGTTCGCCCTGGTTGTCGGCAACCTCCTCGCCTTCATCGTCGGGCAGCGTCGCGGTCTCGCGCTCTCGCTCGTCGCGAAGCGGCAGCTCACGCCCACCACGTGGGAGTTCGCGTTCCAGCCGAAGCAGCCGGTGCGGTTCCACGCCGGGCAGTATCTCGAGCTCGCACTCCCCCACGCCTCCGCCGACCTGCGCGGTCAGCGCCGCGTGTTCAGCATCTCCTCCGCCCCCGCCGACGACGCCCCGATCACCGTGGGCGTCAAGGTGAGTGAGCGCTCGAGCTCCTTCAAGACGGCGATGCTCGCGCTCGAGACCGGCGATACGGTGCGCGCGACGAGCGTCGGTGGCGACTTCCTTCTGCCCTCGGATGCCACGATGCCCGTGCTCCTCGTCGCGGGCGGCATCGGCATCACGCCGTTCGCCAGCCAGCTCGCGCACGAGACCGGGCGAGGGCGCGACACGGTCGTGGTCTACGCGGTCTCGGCGGGCGAGGAACTGGCCTACCGCCCCCAGCTCGAGGCGAGCGACGCACGCGTCATCGTGATCGCTCCGACGGCGCCCGCCGACCTCCCGGCCGACTGGACCTACGCGGGATCCGACCGCCTCACCGCCGAGTCCCTCGCGAACTTGGTTCCCGATGTCTCGACCCGACACGCGTTCGTCTCAGGGCCGCCCGCCCTGGTGGACGACGTGCGCGGCATCCTCCGCTCGCTCAAAGCGCGCAGGATCTCGACCGACTACTTCAGCGGCTACTAGCCGACACCGTCGCGGAACCTCCAGCGGCTCGCAGAACCTCTACGGTCCGCGTCCGCGAGACCGACGGGGCTCCGCGAGACGAGGGTTCAGCCCGCGCACAAGGAAAGCCGGGCGACCCTTCACGGGGGCCGCCCGGCCTTCGGTCCTGCGGGTCGCTTAGAAGACGACCCAGAATGCCTTGACGCTGCTCTTCGATCCGGAGATCGCGTCGGTTCCGCCATAGGTCGCGGTCACGAGGTAGATGCCCGCGGACTTCTTCGGGATCGTGTACGTCGCCTTACCCGAACCGTCGAGCGTCACAGTCGTCGCGACCTTGCCATTGACCGAGATGGTGACATCCCCGGTCGGAACGACATCGCCTGCCGCAACACTGACCGTCGCCTTCGTCTGCTGCCAGGAGAAGATGACGCTCTTGCTGAGCGAGAGCTTCGTCGTGGAGGCGACGAGCACCGTCACGCCCTCCGAAGTGGCGGTGCCCGGCGGGATGCCTTCCTTGGTCGCCGTCACCACGACCGTGAGCACCTTGCCCTGATCGGCCGACTTCACCGTGTAGGTCTTCTTCGTCGCCTTCGGGATGTCGGTGCCATCCGCCTGCCACTGGTAGCTGAACGCCAGCCCCTCGGTGTCCCACTCGCCCGGGCTCGCCGTGAGTTTCTTGCCCACCTCCGGAGTGCCCGAGATGGTCGGCAGTGCAGTGTTGATCGGGGTGCCCGGCTCGATGTCCTCGCCGGTCTCGACCTGCACGACGGTGAAGGCTCCGGTGTCGGCGTAGTCGACGAGTCCGACGTAGGTCGAGAACTCGTCGAGGTCAGCCCACGAGGCGGTGAACGTCGTCTCGACGCCCTGCACTCCGGGGAGCACGGCGGGGTCGAGCGCGAGGGGCGCACCGGAGGGCGCGACCGACGTGTTCACGAGGTCCCAGGTAGTTCCGTTGGCTGCGGCGTAGACATCCACGAGCACGAGATAGTTGCCTGCCTCGGGAGCGAGGAGGTCGACGCGTTCGTCCGCTGACCCGGTGGCCGACTGCCATCCCGCGACCGGCGTACCGGCGGAGTTAAGGCGGTAGACGATGAGGTCGAGGTCGGCCGTGTCATCCGTCGAATCGAGGTCGAATCGCGAGAACACGGTGCCGGCGGGAACCGCGACCTCGTACTCGAGCGTCACGCCCGTCGCGCCGGATCCCGAGTGCTCGGTCTCCACACCGGTCGGGTCAGCCGCGAGCTCGCCGCGGGAGAGGCCGGTCGTCGAGAGCGGGATGTCGCCATCCCCTCCCGGCGTGACGCTGATGTCCACGGCTCCGGTGACGCCGGTGCCCTCGACGTCGTCGGGGGCGACGATCGTGACGGGCTGCACGGCGATCGGACTGCGCACGACCGTGTTGCCGCTCGTCCAGGTCAGTGCTCCGGTCGAGAACGCATCAAGAGGTGCATCGGTGCGCTCGAAGGTGATGGTGAAGTCCTGCTCGGCCCCGGCCGCAATCGTGAAGGTCGACGGTTCGACCGTCGCCTGGATGCCGGCGAGCCCTTCGAGCGAGGCCGTGTAGGTGCCCGCCGTGGTCGCGGTCACCGTGCGGGTGATCGTCTCGGGTGCGGTCAGCGAGCCGACGGCGATCGAGGCGAGGTTGAGGTTGCTCGGGTCTACCGGTTCCACCCCGAAGTCATACCCGAGAGCCTGCAGGTATGCGGCCCAGTCGTAGACGTCATTGAGGTAGAGCAGGCCAGGCTCGAGGTAGCTCGTGGGGTCGACGTGACCCGCGCCCTGGGCGAACGGGTCGGTGACGTCGTCGCCCGCTGCATCCACCGTGTTGTAGGCGGTCGTCATCATTGCGGACTTGATCTCGGCGGGCGACGCGTTGGGGCGCTCACCGAGGTAGAGGGCCGCGAGGCCCGCGATGTGCGGTGCGGCCATCGAGGTTCCGCTGAGGAACTCGAACGTGGGGTCGACCCCCTCGGCGTTCGAGGTAGCTGCCAGGATCGAGACACCGGGTGCCGTGATATCCGGCTTGAGGATGTCACTGCCGTCGGCCAGCACAGGGCCGCGAGAGGAGAATCCGGCGACGACCGGCACGGGCGGGGTCTTGCCCGTGGAGTTACCGGTCTTGAGGGATGCTGTCGCACCCTCCGTTGCCGCGTAGGCAACGACGGCGTCGTGCACGTCTGCGTCGAGGTGCACTGTCGGCACCGCGTGCACGTCAGCGTCGATCGAGCCGGGCGTGACGTTCACGAGGATCATGCCGATGCCGCCCACGCGCTTGACCTCGGCGGACTTCGCCACCCGGTCGTAGACGCCGCGTTCACACACGACGATCGTGGGTTCGGTGAGGGTGCCGGTGAGTGTGCCCGGTCCGCACAGGGCCGCGTCGGCCCCGGCTTCGCCCTCGGCTGCCAGTGTGGGCGAGTTCACGAGTGCGCCCTCGACGGGTGCTGCGGCCGGGTCGAGATCCACCGAGATGGATGCCCCGGCGTACGCCTCACCATTGCCGAGCGTCGCCGTGGCCTCGTAGCCCGGGATCGTGGATGCTGCGACTGTCGTGATCCACGGGGACGCGTTGTCGAGCGTCGAGGATCCGGGGCCGTCATTGCCCGCGGAGGCCGCGACGAACACGCCCGCTGCCGCCGCTCCGAGGAACGCGTCGTCGGTCGGGGAGTACGTGGTCTCCGCTGCTCCCCCGCCGATCGAGTAGTTGATCACATCGACGCCATCGGCCACTGCCTGGTCGATGCCGGCGAGCAGGTCGGTCGTGGTGCATCCGTCGTCCGTGCGCACTGCGGGGTCAGGACCCGACCAGCACACCTTGTAGACAGCGATCTTGGTTGCGGGTGCGACACCGGTGATCGTGCCGAAGTCGATGCCGTCGACGGTCGCCGGGGTGCCGATGTTGCCCGCGGCGGTCGATGCGGTGTGCGAGCCGTGGCCGTCGCCGTCACGCGGGGAGACGAACTCGCCGGGGCCGGTGCTCGCGTCGCCGAGGTTGCCGGTGCCGAAACCGTCGACGAAGTAGCGCGCGCTGATGATCTTGGTCGAGCAGTCGTCTGCCGTGAACTGCTCGCCAGTCTCGCAGGCACCCGTGAAGGTGCCGCCGTCGCCGCGCACGAACTTGGTCGCGGTGCCGTCGACGTAGGGCTCGGCGCCGGCTGTCGTGCCGAGCGGCGAGCCTGCGAAGGCCGGGTTCTCCGGCGCGATGCCGGTGTCGAGCACACCGAGCACGACACCTCGGCCGGCCTTCTCGGCCCCGCCGATCTCGGCCCAGAGTCCGTCGTCGCCCTCGAGCCCGAGGAAGTCGGTCGACGACTGTGTCACGTGCTTGAGCTCGTCGCGGGTGATCGTTGCCACGTCGCGGTTGGCGACGAGTTTCGCGGCCTGCTCCGTCGTGAGGTTCGCGGAGAAGCCGTTGAAAGCCATCGTGTAGGAGGTGTCGATCTTGGCGCCGACAGCTGCCGCGACATCTTTCTGTTTGGCCTCGAGGAAGTCGCTGTACTTCTGCACGGGGGCCTTGCGCGCGTTGAGCTGGTCACCCTCATCGGGCTGTGTCGCGGTGTAGCCCTTGATGCCGCCGTCGTAGGTCGCGACAGAGCTGTCGACGAGCGAGACGATGTATCGGCCCGGCTTGAAGCTCACCTGCCCGGTCTGGCCAGGGGCGGTGGGGGCGGCACTCGCCGCACCGACCGATCCGAAGGCGACACCCGTGATGACGAGTGCGGCGGATGCGAGGCTTGCGACGAACGAGCGAGCGCGCGTGCGGCCCAGTTGCTTCTTCACAGAGGATTCCTTTTGGTCAGGTGAACACTGCAATAGAGGCAGTCGGGCCTGCGCACGAGATCTAACGTGCCTCATACCGGGCACGGTCTACCCCCGATCGGGGGTCATTGTTACCGTTTCGTTATATTCGCTGGATGGCACGGCTCGCGTTTGCCCTGAGCGAAATCCTGCACGCGCCAACCGCGGCCGACTCATAATTGACGTAGTTGAGTCAACCCGACTCAAGTTTGGAACCAACCGGAGACCGTCCATCCCACGGCCCCGTGAAGGAGTTATGACATGGCTGTACTCATCGATCCCCGCCAGGCGTCACGCACGATGCCCATGGACCTATTCAAGGATGGCGACACCTACGTACTCAACGCCGACCTGCCCGGGATCGACCCCGGCTCGGTCGACGTCGACGTCGACGGCCGCCTGCTCACCATCCGCGCCGAGCGCACCGCGAGCGCCAACTCTGACGTGAAGTGGATCTCGCGTGAGCGCCTCTCCGGATCGTTCGTGCGCCGCCTCCGCCTCGGAGACGGCATCGACGCCGACGGCATCAGCGCGAGCTACGACAACGGCGTGCTGAGCGTGCTCATCCCGGTCAGCGAGAAGGCGAAGCCCCGCAAGGTCACCATCTCCGCCGGAAGCGCCGCAGCTGCCCAGCCGGTCGCAGTAGCGTAACGATTGAAACGAAGGCCCGGGAGAAATCCCGGGCCTTTGTGGCAACTGGGTAGTCCTCCCCATTGCGGGGGTCACAGACTCCGATAGGTTATGAGAGTCAAACTCATAGCTAAGGGGCTTCTCTTGTCACTCTCCGTTCGCAGCACCGCTTCCGTCTTCGCAGGCGCAGCTGTCACCATTCTTCTTCTCGCCGGTTGTTCCGGCGCCAACGTTCCCGAGATCCCGGGCGTTACCGCAGGCCAGACCACGCTCGAGGCGTGCACCATCCTCAAGGACGGCCTCACCCCGCTCGGCACCGCCCTGAGCGACGCAGCCGGCAGCCTCGCTGACGACCCGGAAGCAGCATCCGCTGACATGGCCACAGCAGCCGCGGCCTACGAGACCGAGGTCGCCAAGATCACCAACGAAGACGTCAAGCCCGCCGCCGACGAGTCGGCCGAGGCCGTCACCGCCTTCAGCGAGGCAGTCTCCGCTGTTGCAGCCGACCCGGAGGGCGCTGACTTCGCTCTCGTCTCCGACTCGGCAACCGTCGTGAGCGAGAAGGTCACCGCACTCGGCGACGTCTGCTCCTAAGCATTAAACCCAGAACGCCCCGGCTCTCGAGCCGGGGCGTTCTTGCGTTAACGACTACGCGAGTCGCGCCGCGAGGTTCTTGTCGAGCGTGTCGAGGAACTCCTCGGTGGTCTCCCACTTCTGGTCGGGTCCGACGAGAAGAGCGAGGTCCTTCGTCATGTGGCCGGCCTCGACGCTCTTGATGACGACATCCTCGAGCGTGTCGGCGAACTCGGCGAGCGCCGGGTTGCCGTCGAGCTTCGCGCGGTGCGCAAGGCCGCGCGTCCAGGCGTAGATCGAGGCGATCGGGTTGGTCGACGTGGGCTTGCCGGCCTGGTGCTGGCGGTAGTGGCGCGTGACGGTGCCGTGCGCTGCCTCAGCCTCGACGACGGAGCCGTCGGGCACGGAGAGCACGGAGGTCATGAGGCCGAGCGAGCCGAAGCCCTGAGCGACGGTGTCGCTCTGCACATCGCCGTCGTAGTTCTTGCAGGCCCAGACGTAGCCGCCCTCCCACTTCATGGCCGAAGCGACCATGTCGTCGATGAGGCGGTGCTCGTAGGTGAGGCCCACAGCGTCGAACTTCTCCTTGAACTCGGTCTGGAAGACCTCCTCGAAGATGTCCTTGAAACGGCCGTCGTAGGCCTTGAGGATCGTGTTTTTCGTCGACAGGTACACCGGGTAGTTGCGGCTGAGACCGTAGTTGAGCGATGCGCGCGCGAAGTCGATGATCGACTCGTCGAGGTTGTACTGCACCTGGGCGATACCGTCTCCGGGAGCGTCGTAGACCTCGAACTTGAGCGGCTCAGAGCCGTCTTCCGGCGTGAACTCCACCGTGAGCTTGCCCTTGCCCGCGAAGCGGAAGTCAGTGGCACGGTACTGGTCGCCGAACGCGTGGCGGCCGATGATGATCGGCTTGTTCCATCCCGGAACCAGACGGGGGATGTTCGAGATGATGATCGGCTCACGGAAGATGACGCCGCCGAGGATGTTGCGGATCGTGCCGTTCGGGCTCTTCCACATCTTCTTGAGGCCGAACTCCTCGACGCGCGCCTCATCGGGCGTGATCGTCGCGCACTTGACGCCGACGCCGTGCTTCTGGATGGCGTGAGCCGCGTCGATCGTGACCTGGTCGTCGGTCGCGTCGCGGTGCTCGATGCCGAGGTCGTAGTACTCGAGGTTGATGTCGAGATAGGGGTGGATCAGGGTGTCCTTGATCTTCTGCCAGATGATGCGGGTCATCTCGTCGCCGTCGAGTTCGACAACCGTTCCTTCTACCTTGATTTTCGCCACGGTGCTTCCTTTCCTAAAGCCGGATCAAGCCTAGCGCCTCGCGATAACTGTCTCGACGTCAAGATAGTTGAAGCCGTGTTCACTCTGAGCGTCTAGCTCACCCGCCCGCGAATGAGTTAGCGTGTGGGCATGGGTGATCTGAGACTGGAAGAACTCTCCGCAACCACGATCGTGGCGGCGAACAGCCTCACGCTGCGTCCGGGGCAGGAACAATTCGTTACCCCGACGTCGTACGCCATCGCCGATGCGTACATCAATCCGGTCACCTCGTGGCCCCGCGTCGTGCTCGACGGTGACGAGGTCGTGGGCTTCATCCGCGGCAACTTCGACCCCGACAACTCGATGCCGGAGTTCCGCAGCTGCGTCTGGCGCATCAATGTCGCCGCCAACGCGCAGGGTCTCGGCATCGGCCGGTTCGCCGTGAAGGCACTCGCCGACGAGGCCCGCCTGCGCGGCTTCGACCAGCTCACCGTGATCTGGGAACCCGGCGAAGACAGCCCCGAAGAGTTCTTTCTCCGCATCGGCTTCTCGATCATCGGGCAGACCCAGTACGGCGAGAACATCGGCGCCCTCACCCTCTAGTCATGCCGCCTTCCGACGACTTCGTGTCGCGCGTGCTCGATGTTGTCGCATCCATTCCTGCTGGATCGGTGATGACCTACGGCGACGTCGCGGCAGCGATCGGCTCGCGCGCGGCTCGAGGCGTCGGCCAGATCATGGCCTACTACGGCTCCGACCACCCGTGGTGGCGCGTGGTGCGGGCCTCGGGACATCCCGCCGTCGACCATGAGTCACGGGCGCTCGAGTACTACCGTGCCGAGGGAACGCCGCTCACGTGGTCGGGCGACACCTTCCGGGTGGATCTCGCGCGCGCGCGACACCTACCCTGAGACACCGCTCAGGGTTCGGTCATCCTTGCGAACTATCCACAGGACGACGCCCGACCGATGTGAGGCGGGGCCGATCCCGCTGAGATGGATGCATGGACGATTTCAGCACCTGGTTTCTCATGGCAGCACCGATCACCGGCGTGGCCGTGATCATCATCACCGCTCTCGCGGCCCTGGCCGCACACGCCTGAGATCAGGCGGGCGGCCAGGCCCGAGCGGTTGCTAGACGAGCGAGTCGCGCCAGGCGGCGTGCAGCTGCGCGAAGCGGCCGGTGCCCGCGATGAGGTCGCGCGGAGTGCCATCCTCGACGATCTGGCCGTGCTCCATGACGAGCACCCGGTCGGCGATCGCGACGGTCGACAGGCGGTGCGCGATGATGATGGCCGTGCGGTCGGCGAGCAGGGTCGTGAGGCCCTCCTGCACTAGTCGCTCCGACGGGATGTCGAGCGACGCCGTCGCCTCGTCGAGAATCAGCACGACCGGGTCGGCGAGGAACGCCCGTGCGAACGACAGCAACTGGCGCTGTCCGGCAGAGACGCGTCCACCGCGCTTGTTCACGTCGGTGTCGTATCCGCCCGGCAGGCTCTCGATGAACTCGTGCGCCCCGACAGCCTTCGCGGCCGCGACGATCTGCTCGCGCGTGGCCTCCGGGTTTCCGAGGGCGATATTGTCGGCGACGGTTCCGGAGAACAGGTACGCCTCCTGCGTCACCATGACGATCGCGCGGCGGAGGTCCTTCGGGTGCAGTCGGCGCAGGTCGACGCCGTCGAGTGAGACAGTGCCTTCGGTCGGGTCGTAGAAGCGCGAGATGAGCTTCGCGAGCGTTGACTTTCCGGCGCCGGTCGAGCCGACGAGGGCGATGGTCTGCCCCGCGGGAATGTCGAGGTCGAAGGACGGCAGGATGACTCTGTCTTCCTTGTACGCGAACTTCACGCCGTCGAACCGCACACCGCCCTGCGCCTTCCACAGGTCGATGGGCGCGGTGGGGTCGGGAACGCTCGGGGTCTCCTCGAGCACGCCGGAGATCTTCTCGAGCGCGGCAGATGCCGACTGGTAGGAGTTGTAGAACATCGCCATCTCCTGCGCGGGGGCGAAGAACTGCCGCGTGTAGAGCAGGGCTGCGAGCAGTGCACCGATCGCGAGTCCGCCATCGGCGACGCGGAGTCCGCCGGCGAGCAGCACTATCGCGAGCGCGACGTTGCCGATGAGCACGAGACCCGGGTCGAAGATTCCGAACAACTGGATGACCCGGCCGTTGACCTCGCGGTAGTCCTCCACGAGGTTTCCGAACTCGTCCTCGTTGCGCTTCTCCTTGCGGAACGCCTTGACCGCGCGGATGCCGGTCATGCTCTCGACGAAGTGCACGATGAGGCGGGCGGATGCGACGCGCGTCTTGCGGAAAAGCTGCTGCGACCGCACCTGGAACCAACGGGTGAGCAGCGCGAGCGGAACGAGCGACCCGAACAGCACGAGGCCCGACTGCCAGTCGACCGTGAACATCGCGATGGCGATGAAGATCATGTAGAGCGCACCCTGCACGAGCTGGTTCACCCCTGAGTCGAGCAGTTCACGCAGCGAGTCGAGGTCGCTTGTCTGGCGCGCGATGATGCGGCCCGACGTGTAGCTCTCGTGGAACTCGAGGCTGAGCTTCTGCGTGTGGAGGAACACGCGCTTGCGCAGGTCGAGCAGGATGGCCTGGCTGATCTTCGCCGTGAGCACGGTGTACCACGCGATGAGCAGGGCACCGCCGATGCCCGCGGCGAGGTAGGCGATGACGCTGAACGCGAGGGGGAACCAGTCCTCCTTCATGAGCGCCGGCAGACCGTGGTCGATGCCGTACGCGATCAGTGCGGGGCCGGCGACCTGGGCTGCCGTCGAGATGACGACGACGATGCCGGTGAGCACGACCTGGCCGCGCACTGGCCCCAGCAGCGACAACAGGAGGCGGATCGACCGCTGGCGGATCTGCTTGCTTTCCGCCTTGTTGAAGTCGTTGCGCTCTTCTCCTTCTACGCCGGTGACACTCATGATCCCTCCCCTCTTTCCTTCTCTTCTCTTCGTTCCTCGTCTTCGAGCGACGAGATCACGAACTTGTAGTGCTCGCTCGTGGCGAGCAGGTCGGAGTGCTTTCCCACCGCGGTGATGCGCCCGTCTTCGAGCAACGCGACGCGGTCGGCGAGCATGACCGTCGAGGGCCGGTGCGCCACGATCAAAGCGGTGGTGGATGCCAGTACCTTGCGCAGCGCGGCCTCGACGAGTGCCTCGGTGTCGACGTCGAGCGCTGAGAGCGGGTCGTCGAGCACGAGTACCGTCGGTTTCGCGGCGACAGCACGCGCGAGCGCGAGTCGCTGGCGCTGTCCGCCCGACAGGCTGAGTCCTTCTTCGCCGACCTTGGTGTCGAGCCCCTCGGGGAGGTCGTAGACGAAGGCCGCCTGGGCGATCTCGATGGCTTCCGCGAGCTCCTCCTCGGTGGACTCAGGACGACCCAGCAGAACGTTGTCGCGCACCGAGGCCGAGAACAGCGTGGCATCCTCGAATGCCATGGCGAGGTGGGTGCGCAGCTCTTCGCGCGTGAGGTCGCGCACGTCGACGCCGTCAATGCGAATAGATCCGCCGGTGACGTCGTAGAGCCTCGTGGTGAGTGCGGTGAGCGTCGACTTGCCCGATCCGGTGATGCCGACGAGGGCCATCGTCTCACCGGGTTCGAGCTCGAGGTCGATGCCGTCGAGGAGGTCGGCGTATTCGCTCGCCGAGTCCTGGTAACGGAAGTGCACGGCGTCGAAGACGAGCCGGCCCTCGGGCTTCTCGACGGTCTTCGGGTTCTCCGGGTCAGTGATGGTGTTCTCGGAGTCCATGACCTCGAAGAACCGGTCGACTGCCGTGCGGGTGTCGAAGGTCATCGAGAGCAGGAACCCGATCGACTCGACCGGAAAACGCAAAACTGTCGCCGTCGCGAAGAACGCGACGAGCTCACCCGCGGTGATCTGTCCGTTGGCGGTGAGCCACACTCCGCCGAGCAGGCTGAGCGCGAAGGTGACGTCGGGTACCAGCAGGAGCCAGAGCCAGATGCCCGCGATCGCGCGGGCCTTCTCGATCTCGGTTCCGCGCAGGTCTTCGGCCTGGCGCGCGAAACCGCGCAGGGCGTGCTTGCCGCGGCCGAAGGCCTTGAGCACGCGGATGCCGTGCACCGACTCTTCGACGGTCGTGGCGAGGTCACCGGACTGGTCCTGGCTGCGGCGCGCGACGACGGAGTACTTGTTCTCGAAGACGTAGCCGTAGATCCACAGCGGAATCGAGCAGACCATGAAGACGACGCCGAGAATCCACGAGATGTTGATGAGAAAGACGAAGCCCACGATGATCGTCACGATGTTGACGATGAGGAGCACGAGACCGAACGAGATCCAGCGACGAATGAGGTTGAGGTCACTCACGGCGCGCGAGAGCAGCTGTCCGCTCGGCCACCGGTCGTGGAAGCTCACCGGGAGGTCCTGCAGCTTGGCGTAGAGGCCATTGCGCATGCGGGCTTCGATGTGCGTTCCGGGCTGCAGCACGAACCAGCGCCGGAGCGCGATCATGACAGCCTCGACGATGCCGAGACCCAGGACTATGACGAAGGCCGGCCAGATCTGATCGGAGTCACCGGACTGCAGCGGGCCATCCACGAGCGATCGCAACACCTGCGGAATGAGCAGGGCGACGATACCCGCGAGCAGGGCCGAGACCATGCCGAGGATGATGCGCGGCATGGCCGGTTTTGCGTAGGGGTAGAGGCGGGCGATCGAGGAGATCGTGCCGGGGCGCTTCGTTTCGCGGCCGTGTTCGGCCGTCTGTGCAGGCATGCGTGTTTCCCAAAATGTGGAGCGCGGTCGTTGCGGGACGACCGAATGGATGATGCGGGGGCTGTTCGGTGGGCAGCCTTCCAGACTAGACCCGCGGGTTGAGCTCAGGCAAGCGCGACTACCGCACCCGAACCGACAAGCAGGTCACGCACCCCTCCATCTTCTCGAACTCGCTGATGTCGACGGTGACGACGCGGTAGCCGAGCTCACGGATGAGCTCTGCGCTCTGCGGCGCGGCCGACGACATGAGCACGGCGTCGGGTGCGAGCACGACGACCGCTGTTCCGTGCGCTTCGGGTACCGCGAGAAAACGGTCGAACACTGAGGTGTCGTCGACGAGGGGCAGGTAGCCGATGACTGTTCCGTCGGGCAGGGCCGTGACGGCGCTCTTGAGGTGCAGCACCTTCGTGACCGGTACAGCCACCACCGTGTAGCCGAGCGGCGTGACGATGGCGCGCAGCTGGCGGATTCCTTCGGCGTTGGTGCGTCCGCCGCGACCGACGTACACCGTCGTGCCGACCTTGAGCACGTCGCCGCCGTCGAGCGTGCCCGGCATCTCGATGCGCTCGATGTGGAGGCCGAGAGCTCGTGCGGCATCCTCGGCTCCGGCGATCTCGGTCGCGCGCGAGTCGGCTCCCGGGCTGCCGAGAACCGCTGTGTCGCCGAAGACCACGAGGGCGTCCTCGATGAACACCGAGTCGGGCGCGTCGGGCGCCGGCTCGACATCGATCGTGGTGAAACCGTTGTCGGCGAGAGCTGTCACATAGTTGTCCCACTGCTCGTCGGCGAGCGCGGCATCCACTTCGGTGCGTTCGATGTGGGTGATCTCACCTTCGGCGAGGCGCGGCGACGGGAGCCGCACGAGTGCGACGAGCTGCTTCTCACCGCGGAAGGTCGAAGGTGCCTGCAGCACCCAGGCCCAGACGGTGCGGCCGACGACGACGACAGACAGCACAGTGAAGACGAACGGCGCGAGGGCGAGCCCGCTGATCGTACTGAACAGCGGAACGATGACGTCGGTCACGCCCGCGCTCAGCAGTTGCGGCAGCAGGCCGAGCAGAGGTGCGACAACGCCGATGACAAGGGCGACGAGCAGCGTCCAGTACCACCGGCTGTAGGCGCCGGCCGCGGCGGCGAGAAAGACGAAGATGAAGGTGAACAGGCTGCCGGCGAGGTAGGCGTTGTGCGCGAGGCCGAGTGCTGTCTGGTCGAAACCCTGCGAGACCGAGTAGGCGAAGATCATGGCGAGGTGGGCTGTCGCCGCGACAGCGATGGCGGTGAGAAGCGAGGCGGCGAACCGACGGGGCAGGCTGATGATCCGGGAAGTCATCCTGCAACGGTATTGCACCGGTGGGTGACGAAGTCGCGGTTTGTCGTTGCTGTGCATTACCGTACATGTGAACGTCGTCTACATTGGCGCTCGCGACCCTAAGGAACAATCGTGATTCTTGTCTCCCTGGCGCTCAGTCACGCCAAGCCGTATCGCGCGTGGATTCTCGCCGTCTTCGTCTTTCAACTCATCTCGACGATGGCTGCCCTCTACCTGCCGAGCCTCAACGCTCGCATCATCGACGAGGGCGTCTCATCGGGCGACACCGACCTCATCTGGTCGATCGGGATGCTCATGCTCGGCGTCTGCGTCGTGCAGGTTCTCACCGCCATCGCCGGCATCTATTTCGGCGCGCGCACGGCCATGGCGATCGGTCGCGACCTGCGCCGCGAGGTGTACCGCAAGGTCGACTCGCTCAGCGCCCTCGAGCTCGGCCGCTTCGGCACCGCGACCCTCATCACGCGCGGCACGAACGACGTGCAGCAAGTGCAGATGCTCGTGCTCATGACCCTCAACTTCATGGTGTCCACCCCGATCATGTGCATCGGCGGCATCATCATGGCCCTTCGCGAGGATGCCGGGCTCTCCTGGCTCGTCTGGGTCTCGGTGCCGGTGCTGTTCGCCGTCGTCGGTTTTCTCGTCTACCTGCTGCTCCCGCTGTTCCGTCTCATGCAGGACCGGATCGACGGCATCAACGGCGTGCTGCGCGAGCAGATCCTCGGCATCCGCGTCGTCCGCGCTTTCGTGCGCGAGCCCTTCGAGTCGGAGCGCTACCGCGTCGCCAACGAGAGACTCACCGACACCTCGCTCAAGGTCGGCAACCTGTTCGTGCTGATGTTCCCGGTGATCATGATGATCCTGCACCTTGCGACGGCGGCTGTGCTCTGGTTCGGCGGACACCGGGTCGACGCCGGCGACATCCAGGTCGGCTCGCTCACCGCCTTCCTGCAGTACCTCCTGCAGATCCTCTCCGCGGTCATGATGGGCGTCTTCATGGTCATGATGATCCCGCGCGCCGTCGTGTGCGCCGAGCGCATCGACGACGTGCTCGGCACCGAGTCCAGCCAGGCGGTCAGCGACGTCGCGACAGTCGACACCCCCACGACCGGTCGCGTGGTGTTCGACAACGTCACATTCGGTTACCCCGGCGCAGAGCATCCCGTGCTCGAGGGCCTCTCCTTCACGGCAGAGCCCGGTTCGACTACGGCGATCGTCGGGTCAACGGGCGCGGGCAAGACCTCGCTCATCAACCTCATCCCCCGCCTCTACGACCCGCAGGCCGGCTCAGTGACGATCGACGGCGTGCCGGTCTCGTCGCTCACTCGCGCGCAGGTCTCGAGCGTCGTCGCCCTCGTCTCGCAGAAGCCGTACCTGTTCTCGGGAACCATCGCCTCCAACCTGCGCTTCGGGCGGGATGCCGCAACCGACGACGACCTCTGGCAGGCACTGCGCGTGGCGCAGGGTGAGGAGTTCGTGCGCGAGAAGCCGAAGGAACTCTACGATCCGATCTCGCAGGGCGGCACCAATGTCTCGGGCGGCCAGCGCCAGCGACTGTGCATCGCCCGCGCTCTCGTGGCACAGCCTCGCGTGTACCTCTTCGACGACTCGTTCTCGGCGCTGGATGTCGCCACCGATGCGCGTCTTCGTGACGGCCTCGCCGCGGCCACCGATGACGCGACGGTGATCATCGTTGCGCAGCGCGTGTCCACGATCATGGGCGCCGACCAGATCCTCGTACTCGATGACGGAGTCATCGTCGGGCGTGGAACCCACGATGAGTTGCTCGAGAGCAACGACACCTATCGCGAGATCGTTGAATCCCAGCTGAGCATTGAGGAGGTGGCGTGACCATGGCACGACGCGACAAGACACCCACCGCACCGGTCACCGACCTCGACGCTGTCGAAGAGCTCGAGCCGGAGTACGAACCCACCGCCGACGACCAGGGGATGTTCGGCGAAGGAGCCCCGGCCAAGAAGGCGCAGTACTTCTGGCCGTCGGCCAAGCGCCTCGTCGGGCTGCTGCGCCCGGAGCGCGGCAAGTTCATCTTCGTCGTCGTGCTCGTCATTCTCTCGGTGATCCTCACGGTCATCGCGCCGAAGATCCTCGGGCAGGCGATGGACGTCATCTTCAACGGTGTGCTCGGCAACAGCCTGCCCGCCGGTGTTCCCCTCGAAGACGTCATCGAGCAGGCGCGCAACTCGGGCAACGACCAGTTCGCCGACCTCCTCGCGGGCACCGACGTCGTGCCCGGTGAGGGCATCGACTTCGGCAGGCTCGGGATGCTGATCCTCACGGTGCTCGGCATGTACACCGTCGCGGCGTTCCTCATGTGGTGGCAGGGCTACATCCTCAACCAGCTCGTCATGCGGGTCGTCTTCCGACTGCGCCAGGACATCGAGGAGAAGCTCAACCGCCTGCCCCTGCGCTACTTCGACACGCGTCAGCGCGGTGACGTCATGTCCCGCGTCACGAATGACGTCGACAACGTGCAGGCGGCGTTGCAGCAGGCCTTCTCGCAGCTCGTGCAGTCGTTCCTCACGGTGCTCGGCATCACGGCGATGATGTTCATCGTCTCGTGGCAGCTCGCCCTCATCGCCCTCATCGCACTCCCGCTGTCGGGCGTGATCGCCGGTGTCATCGGCGTGCGGTCGCAGAAGCTGTTCGCGGCGCAGTGGAAGAACACCGGCTCGCTCAACGGTCACATCGAGGAGACCTTCTCCGGCCAGGAGATCGTGCGCGTCTTCGGTCGCGACAAGGAGATGCTCGAGGAGTTCGACTCGCGCAACGAGAAGCTGTACAGCGCGGCGTTCGGGGCGCAGTTCGTCTCCGGCATGATCATGCCAGCGATGCAGTTCGTCTCCTACCTGTCGTACGTGCTCATCGCCGTGGTCGGCGGAATCCGCGTGGCGTCCGGTCAGCTGACCCTCGGTGACGCGACCGCGTTCATCCAGTATTCGCGCGAGTTCACCCAGCCGATCACCCAGATCGCGGGTCTCGCCAACATGCTGCAGTCGGGCGTGGCATCCGCCGAGCGCACATTCGAACTGCTCGACGCCGACGAGGAGGAGGCCGAGCAGGTCACCTCGCGCCTCTCCGACCGCGCGAGTGGTCTCGTCGAGTTCGACAATGTGTCGTTCAGCTACAGCGACGACGTGCCGCTCATCGAGAACCTATCGTTCTCGGCTGAGCCGCGGCACACTGTCGCGATCGTCGGGCCGACGGGTGCGGGCAAGACGACGCTCGTCAACCTGGTCATGCGCTTCTACGAGCTCACCGGTGGGCGCATCCTGCTCGACGGCATCGACATCCGCGAGTTGTCGCGCGCCGACCTCCGATCCCACGTCGGCATGGTGTTGCAAGATGCGGTGCTCTTCGAGGGCACGATTCGCGAGAACATCCGCTACGGGCGACTGGATGCCACCGACGACGAGGTGATCGAGGCGGCCCAGGCCACCATGGTTGATCGCTTTGTTCGGCAGCTGCCCGACGGGTACGACACGGTGCTCGATGCGGACGGCGGAAGCGTCTCTGCCGGGGAGCGCCAGCTCCTCACCATCGCCCGCGCGTTCATTGCGAACCCGTCGCTGCTCATCCTCGACGAGGCAACGTCGTCGGTGGACACCCGCACGGAGCTGCTCGTGCAGCACGCGATGGCGGCCCTGCGCACCGACCGAACCTCTTTCGTCATCGCGCACCGTCTCTCGACGATCAAGGATGCCGACACGATCCTCGTCATGGAGGAGGGCCGCATCGTCGAGCAGGGCAACCACGAGCAGCTGCTCGCCGCGAAGGGCGCGTTCTACAACCTGTACATGGCGCAGTTCGCTGGTGGTGCCGAAGAGGAGCCCGCGGCGGAGTAGCGCCCAGTGATCGAGCCTGTCGAGATCAGATCGAGCGCAGCTCAGATCAGCTCGACAAGCTCGCTGTGGTCTCGACAAGCTCGACCACCGACGTGAGCTAGTGGAAGAAGTGACGCTCTCCCGTGAAGTACATCGTCACTCCGGCAGCGGCAGCTGCTGCGATGACTTCCTCGTCGCGCACGGAGCCGCCGGGCTGCACGACAGCCTTGACTCCGGCCGCGAGCAGGATCTCCAGGCCGTCGGCGAAGGGGAAGAAGGCGTCGGAGGCGGCGACAGATCCGGTGGCACGGTCGCCCGCACGCGTGACAGCGAGGTGGCAGGAGTCGACGCGGTTGACCTGCCCCATGCCGACGCCGACGGAGGCGCCATCGTGGGCGAGCAGGATCGCGTTGGACTTCACCGCTCGCACCGCACGCCACGCGAACTCGAGGTCAGCGCGGGTGGCGGGGTCGGCCTCTTCGCCGGAGACCAGGGTCCAGCCCGCCGACGAGAAACCGTCGTAGTTGTCGACCGACTGCACGAGCACTCCGCCGGAGAGCTGCTTGTACTCCTGCGTCTCGCGCGTGAACCCCTCGGGCAGGCGCAGCAGGCGGATGTTCTTCTTGGACTGAAGCACGGCGAGTGCCTCCGGCTCGAAGCCGGGCGCCACGACGACCTCGGTGAAGATGTCCTTGATCGACTCGGCGGCGGCGAGGGTCACCGTGCGGTTGGAGGCGATGACGCCGCCGAACGCGGAGACCGGGTCGCACGCGTGCGCACGGGCGTGGGCAGAGAGCACCGCGTCCCCCGCGCCGCGGGCGACCGCGATGCCGCACGGGTTGGCGTGCTTGATGATCGCCACGGCAGGCTCATCGAAGTCGTAGGCGGCGCGCACGGCTGCATCCGCGTCGACGAAGTTGTTGTACGACATCTCCTTGCCGTGCAGCTGCTCGGCCTGGGCGATGCCGGTGCCGCCGTCACGCACGTAGAGCGCCGCTGAC
>Ga0247817_10000362_pt1 | contig 26365 bp, 18 predicted proteins | sample UWRJL212509R1_FD_178010 | JGI IMG/M metagenome (GOLD analysis project Ga0247817, IMG submission 178010) | Plant litter microbial communities from Arlington Agricultural Research Station in Wisconsin, United States - UWRJ-L212-509R-1 | ecosystem: Environmental > Terrestrial > Plant litter >...
TCCGATCTTCTTCCACCGCCAGATGCCCGACATCATCCGCGCCGGGCACCTGTTTATCGCCCAACCGCCGCTGTTCAAAGTGGCCAAGGGGCGGAGCGAGGTTTATCTCAAGGATCAGGCGATGCTTGATCGGCATCTGGTGCAGATGGGGCTGGAAGGCCGCGTGCTGGAAACCGCCGCGGGCCCGCGTTCGGGCGCCGATCTGGCGGCGCTGGTCGAAGACGCACTGATCCTCAAGAACCTGCTCGCCTTCGCCCCGCGCAAATACGACAGCGGCGTGATCGAGGCGATGGCGCTCAGCGGCGCACTCGGTACCGATCTGCCACGCGCCGAACGCGAGGCGGCTTTGGCCAAGGCAGCAGCGCAAATTCAGGCGGGTGACGGCGATGCGGTGTGGACCGGCGTACTGACCGACGATGGCAGTGTGCGGTTCGACCGGGTGTGGCGCGGTGTTACCGACGTCCACCTCATTGAAGCCAAGTTCCTCGACAGCGCGGAAGCCCGCAAGCTCCACCGCCGTGCGAGCGAGCAGGCGGAAGCCTACGCGCACCCATCACGCTTGGTGAAAATCAGCGCGGCTGAGACAGTGGTTGCCGAGGAGATCGACGAAGATCAGGCCGATGACGCCGCGGCGGAACCAGTCGAAGACACCACAAGCCTCGCAATCGACGGCGGCATCACCCGCCCCACGCAATTGCTCGAAGCAGTGCTGGTAGCAGGCCGCAAGGGCCTCGCGATCAGCCGCTACAAGGGGCTGGGCGAGATGAACGCGGAACAGCTTTGGGAAACCACGCTCGACCCGGACAACCGCGAATTACTTCAGGTGAAGGTGGAAGACGCGGACGTGACGGACGAAATCTTCACCCGCCTGATGGGCGACGTGGTGGAACCGCGCCGCGAGTTCATTCAGGAAAATGCCCTAAACGTGGCAAACCTGGATATCTAGGTAAGGCGGAGAACAGTTCGCCGCCTCACCTGGTCGGGTTATTCGCGCTTGTCTTTAACCGAGTTGGTCGCCCCGCTCGGGTTGCCAGGGGTCGGGTTGTCCGAGTTGTTGTTCCGGGCATAACGGTCGCCAGTAACATTGATGGTGTCGGACATCGGGGTGTTGTTTGCCAGACGGTACAGATCGCCGTTGCTAAAAGCGAAATAGGCCGGTCCGCCGTCGAAATCCTCGATCAGAATGCGGTAGTTGTCGTCCGCTCGCGAGAAGCTGCCCGTGCGCACGGCGCCGTCGGCAGGGGTGTATTCGTAGGTATTGTCTGCAGAATTGAACCTGATGCTACCGCCAGCGAATGCGGCTGCCGTACCGCTGCCGGCAGCACTATCGGCTTCGGTGCTGGCCTGATCCGATACGATCGCTAACTCGGCATCGGTTGGATCAGCCAAGTCATAGCTGCCGGAGAAATCGCCGGCATCGGCAAGTCGCGTGGCCGTGGCGGCTGCCGATGTGGATACGGGCGATTCCATCATCACGCTGTTTGCGGGATTGGTTGCCGGATCGTCTGCATCGGATTCGTTGCTGCCACACGCTGAGAGCAGCGCGAACGGAGCGATTGCTGCGAGGGCTATATGTTTGTTCATGGCTAATCTCCTCAATTATTGGGAGAATCCGTCAGCCACCATTTGGTTTCCATAAACCTTCGCGCACGCGCGCGGCCCTGTTACATCCGGAACACGCCAAACCGCGTTTCTGCAATCGGCGCTTCCAATGCAGCCGCCAGCGCCAGCCCTAATACATCGCGCGTCTGCACCGGGTCGATCACCCCGTCGTCCCACAGCCGCGCGGTGGCGTAGTAAGGGTTGCCCTCGGCCTCGTATTTCTCGCGGATCGGAGCTTTGAATGCCTCGGCCTGATCGGGCGTCCAGCTTTCCGCATCGCGGTGGACGGTGGCCAGCACCGATGCGGCCTGCTCGCCGCCCATCACGCTGATCCGGGCATTGGGCCAAGTGAACAGGAAGCGCGGCGAGTAGGCGCGGCCGCACATACCGTAATTGCCCGCGCCGAAACTGCCGCCGATCACTACGGTCAGCTTGGGCACCTGTGCGGTGGCGACTGCGGTGACGAGCTTCGCGCCGTGCTTGGCGATCCCCTCCGCCTCGTATTTGCCGCCGACCATGAAGCCGGAGATGTTCTGCAAGAACAGCAGCGGAATGCCGCGTTGGCACGCCAGTTCGATAAAATGCGCGCCCTTTTGCGCGCTTTCGGAAAACAGCACGCCATTATTGGCGAGGATCGCGACCGGCATCCCCCAGATATGCGCGAACCCGCACACCAGCGTGCTGCCGAACAGCGCCTTGAATTCGTGGAACTCGCTGCCGTCCACCAGCCGGGCGATTACCTCGCGCACGTCATACGGCGCGCGGACATCCTCGGGGATCAGCGCGTACAGCTCCTCGGCATCGAAGCGCGGCGGGCGTGGGTCTTGCAGCGCGACTTTGGCCGGGGTGCGCGCCCCGAGATGGCTGACAATATCGCGCACGATGGTCAGAGCGTGTTCGTCGTTCTCCGCAAGATGATCGGCTACCCCCGATTTGCGCGCGTGCAGATCGCCGCCGCCCAAATCCTCGGCGCTGATTTCCTCGCCGGTGGCCGCTTTCACCAGCGGCGGACCGGCCAGGAAAATCGTGCCCTGTTCGCGCACGATTACGCTCTCGTCACTCATCGCAGGCACATAAGCACCGCCCGCGGTGCACGAGCCCATTACGCAGGCGATCTGGGCAATCCCGCGCGCGCTCATATTCGCCTGATTGTAGAAGATCCGCCCGAAATGATCGCGGTCGGGGAATACCTCGGCCTGATACGGCAGGTTGGCCCCGCCGCTATCGACCAGATAGATGCACGGCAGGTGGTTTTCGGCGGCGATTTCCTGCGCGCGCAAATGCTTCTTGACCGTCAGCGGGTAGTAGCTGCCGCCTTTCACCGTGGCATCGTTGGCTACGATCATACACTGGCGACCCGAAACGCGCCCGATCCCGGCGATCAGGCTGGCCCCGTTCACATCGCCCTCGTACATCCCGAAAGCTGCCAATTGTCCGATTTCGAGCAGCGGCGAGCCGGGATCGAGCAGGCGTTCCACCCGTTCCCTCGGCAGCAATTTGCCGCGTGCGGTGTGGCGTTCCCGGCTGGCCGCGGTTCCGCCCAAAGCCGATTTAGCCACGTGCGCGCGCAAAGTTTCGGCCAGCGCGCGGTTATGCGCGGTACGGGCGATTGCTTCGGGACTGGTGAGGTCCAGCTTGGAGGTGAGAACGGGTGCGCTCAACGCGTCAGTTCCACGGGCGCTGTATAAAACACCTCCGCCCCCGGCCCCAGCGGCAGGTCGAAAGCGACCCAACCGACCACCATGCACACCCCCAGCGCCATAAACGTAAGCGCAAATGGGAGCATCAGCGCCAGCAGCGAACCCACGCCGAAACCCTTGTCCCACCGCCGCGCGAAGCCGAGAATGAGCGGGAAATAGCTCATTAGCGGGGTCATGATATTGGTGTAGCTATCGCCCATGCGGTAGGCGGCGGTGGTCATTTCCGGGCTGATCCCGAGCAGCATGAACATCGGCACCACCACCGGGGCGAGTGCGCTCCACTTGGCCGAAGCCGAACCGATGAACAGATCGAGGAACGAGCCGAGCATCTGCACGCTTACCAGCAGGATCGGCGCGGGCAGGGATAAGGCAGCCAAAGCCTCCGCCCCGTTGATGGCGATGATCGGTCCGATCCGGCTCCAGTTGAACATCGCCACGAAATGCGCAGCGAAGAACACGAACACGATATAGGGCGCGATGGTGCGGATGCCTTCCTGCATCATATCCGTCACGTCTTTGGATTTGCGGATGGTGCCCGCCGCACTACCGAAAGCGATGCCCGCGCCCACGAACAGCAGGAAAAACCCGGCAATCAGCGCGCCATATAGCGGTTGCAGCCGAGCGGTACCTTCCGCCTCCTGATTGATCAGCGGGGTGTAGCCGGGGATCGCGGTGAGTGCGGCGAATAGCGCGATAATCGCCAGCGTCACCAGCCCTGCACGCCGCAGCCCGCTGCGTTCGCCCGGTTCGAGGGCAGAGCGGGCCAACTCGGCGCGGGTCGCCTCGTCCACTTCGCCGTTCCACTTGCCGAGGCGTGGTTCGATCACCTTGTCGGTGATGAACCAGATGGCGGGGATATACAGCACGACGATGCTGAGGATGAACCACCAGTTGCCTGCCGGGTTCATGACCCAGCCGGGTTCGACAATCCGCGCGGCTTCCTGCGTGAAGCCGAACAGCAGCACGTCGATCTGCCCCGGCGTGATATTGCCTGCATAACCGCCCGAAACCGCCGCGAATGCCGCAGCCAGCCCGGCCAGCGGATGCCGCCCGGCGGCGGCGTAGATGATCGCGGCCAGCGGGATATACACCACATAGGCCGCGTCGGATGCGTGGTGCGAGATCATCCCGATCAGTGCCACAATCGGCGTGAGCACGCCGCGCGGGGTGTTGCGCAGTGATGCGCGGATCAACGCCGAAAACAGCCCTGACCGTTCCGCCACCGCCGCGCCGAGCATGACCACGAGGATGAGCCCGAGCGGGGCAAACCCGGCCATCGTGCGCGGCATTTCGGTGAGCAGTAGAGCGATATTCTCGGACGAGAACAGGCTGGTCGCGTTGTAGGTGATCGCGCCGTCAGCCAGCACCGCCCCGGTCGGCGCTTCATCGCCTGAAAACGCCAGCGAGGCAGACCAGCCGAGCGCCGCGCCGATGGTGGACAGCACCATCAGCACGACGATCAGATAGACGAAAATCATCGTCGGTTCGGGCAGGAGATTGCCCACCCGCTCCACCCAGCCAAGGAATCCGCGTTGACGAGTGGAAGCGGGCGGGGCGATGTTGTCGTTCATAGGGTCAATGTGCCTTTGCCGTGCGGCTTAGGCAATCTTTCGTGTTGGCGGTTCGTGTTGACCTATTCCGTGCCCATATCCAGATGCTCGGCCATCCACGGCAATACCAGCGTGTTGAAGCGGGCGCCGATCTTGTCGGTATGGGTGCCTTCATAGACTTCCCAGAAATGCTCGATCCCGAACTTGGTCATTTCCTCGTGGATCAGCGTGTCGTCCCGCACCAGCCCGTCTTGTGCACCGACATCCAGCGCAACGCCGTCGAAGCTTTCCAGGGCGGCGACATGGCCTGACACCATCGCGAGCGGCGAATTGGCGGCCCAGCGTGCCAGCACCAGCGGATCGACGGTGCCATCGGCGGCGAGCGGCCAATCGACGAAGAACGGCGGCTTTTGCGGATTGGGCGCCCATGCGACGGCACTGGCGAGGCCGGCGCGCATGCCGAACCCGGCGGCATCAGCACCTTCGCGCGGAACGGCGGCCATCGCGGCAGCGCTTTCGGGCGTTTCGGAGCGGGCGGAGATGCAGCAGGCGCTTTGCGCCCAGATGCTGTCGAACGCTTCAGGATGAGTCATGCCGACCACCAGCGTGCCGTATCCGCCCATCGAATGGCCAGCCAGCCCGCGCCCTTCGCGGGTGGGGATGGTGCGGTAATTCGCGTCCATATACGCCACCAGTTCGGTGCCGATGAAATCGCGGAAATTGCCGGTGGTGACGGAGTTGGAATACATCGAACCGCCCATCGCGGTCAGCGTATCGGGCACTACGACAATGAATTCGCGCCCAGCAGCGGCGTTCTCGGCCACGGCGGTCGGCACCTGCATATAGTCGTAAAAATCGCGGCCCGAGATGGCGAAGCCGTGCAGATAGTAAATCACCGGGTAATGCCGTTCGGGGTTCGCGGTATAGCTTGGCGGCAGCACCACCATCACTTCGCGCGTCGCCGAATTGCCTTCGAGATTGCCTTCAAGGCTGGCACCGTGCACCATCACTGCCTGCACCGTAATGCCAGCGGGGACCACGGCATCGGGTGCGGTGATATTCTGCGCGGCAGCGGGAACAGCGATGGCCAGCAAGGCTGCCCCGGCAAGATACTTCAGCATCAAATTATTCCCTGTACAAATGATTACCAAAAAATGGCAATACCTCAGTGCGGATGCGTTCGGCAATCCGGTTTCCGTGGTCGCCTTCGTAAAGTTCGAATTCGTATTCGACGCCGAACCGGTCGAGCTCGGCGCGGAACTGCGCGTTGCCTTCCAGCAGGAAATCCTTGTCGCCGATGTCCATCGCGAACGCCTCCAGCGCGTTTAGCGCGGGGAGATATTGCGGCAGCAGCACTAGCGGCGAATTGGCGGCGAGGCGCTGATTTACCAGCGGATCGAGCGTGCCGTCCGCGCGCAGGCCGGTATCGACCTTGAGGGTGCTCTGGTCCTGCGGATCGGGCGACCATGTGGCCAGCGTGGACAGGCCCGCCAACTGGCCGAACTGGGCGGCCGCAATATCTTCCGGCGTCATCGCCTCGATGGTAGCAGCCGATTCGGCAGTCATCTCCATCGGCGGCAGGCAGCACGCGCTCATCATGTAGATGCTGGAGAACACGCCGGGGTTCTTCATTGCGATGCGGATGGTGCCGTAACCGCCCATCGAATGGCCCGCGAGGCCGCGCGATGCGGGTGCGGCAATGGTGCGGTAATTTCCGTCGACCCAACCGACCAGATCGCGCGCGACCATGCTCTCATAATCGCCGACAGTCGGCCCGCTGGAATAGAAGCCCCCGCGAAACCGCGAATACCCATCGGGCATCACCATGATTACTTCATTACCCGCAGCAGAAGCCGCATCGACCGCCTCGTGCAGGCGGAAACCTTCTTGCTGGGCAGGCGCGGCGGCCCAGTAGCCGTGGAGGTAATAGACTACGGGATAGCGCCGATCTGGGTTTTCGTCATAACCGGGCGGGGTGATGACATAGACGCCGCGCTGGGGATCATTGCCTTCGAGATTGCCTTCCAATGCGGGCGAGTGGAAACTGGTCCAGTTGACCCGCGCGGCTTCTTGAGCGGCAGCGGGAGACGCGCATGCGGCCATCAGGCCCAGCGCAGCCACGAACTTCCTCAACATCGGCAATCCCCTCAGATTCCGATCAACTCGCGGCCGATCAGCATCCGGCGGATTTCGTTGGTTCCTGCGCCAATGTCCAGCAACTTTGCATCGCGCAGGAAACGCTCCACCGGCCAATCGGTGGTGTAGCCCGCGCCGCCGAGTGCCTGCACCGCCTCGCCCGCCACGCGGAACGCATTTTCTGAGGCGAGCAGGATCGCGCCAGCCGCATCGAAGCGCGTCGTGTGCCCCGCATCCGCCGCACGCGCGACCGCATAGGCATAGGCACGCGCTGATTGCAGCGCGACATACATATCCGCCACCTTCGCCTGAATAAGCTGGAACGCCCCGATGGGCTTGCCGAATTGCTGGCGTTCCCGAACATAGGGGATCACCGTATCGAGGCAGGCCTGCATGATCCCCAGTTGCACGCCGGACAGCACGACCCGCTCATAATCCAGCCCGCTCATCAGCACCTTCACGCCGTGGCCCACTTCGCCGAGGACGTTTTCGGCGGGCACTTCGCAGCTATCGAACACCAGTTCGGAGGTGATCGAACCACGCATGCCCATTTTGTCGATCTTCTGCCCCGGCGCGTATCCCGCCATGTCCTTCTCGATCAGGAAGGCGGTGATGCCCTTGCTTCCCGCAGCAGCATCGGTGCGGGCATAGACCACCAGTGTATCGGCGGCGTGGCCGTTGGTGATCCAGAACTTGGTGCCGTTGAGGACGTAGCCGCCCTGAACCGCGTCGGCCTTCAGCTTCATCGAAACCACATCCGACCCCGCCGCCGGCTCGCTCATCGCCAGCGCGCCGACATGGCTCCCGTCGATCAGCGCAGGCAGGTAGCGCGCCTTTTGTTCCGCCGTACCCCAACGAGCGATTTGGTTGATGCACAGGTTGGAATGCGCGCCGTAGCTGAGGCCGACCGAAGCGCTTGCCCGGCTCACTTCCTCCACCGCTATCATATGTTCGAGGTAGCCGAGGCCGAGCCCGCCATCGGCTTCGGCCACCGTAATGCCGTGCAGCCCCAGTTCACCCATTAATGGCCACAGCGCGCGCGGAAAATCATCCTCGCGGTCAATCCGGGCGGCGAGGGGGGCGATCTGGTCATCGGCAAAACGAGCGACGCTGTCTCGGAGCATCGCTGCTTCGGGGGACAAGCCGAAGTCGAATTCGGGGGTGGCGCGCATGGTTGATCCTCTTTTTGTGGGGCAAGCATACCAAGCTGGCGGCGCACGACAAACAAGTTGCGTTGGAAACCGCAATATTGCGCGCTATGATTTTCGTTTGCGCCCGGCTAATCTAGTGGCAGATATTCAAACATATGAAATTACAAGATTCTTCCATACCGGGCAGGATGTCCGAACCCTCGGCTCGGTATATCGACGATGCCGAGCGTTTGCGCGTGCTCGAAAGTTTTGAACCCGATGCGCTGGAAGACGATCCTGAACTCGCGCAGATCGTGCGCTTTGCCGCGCGTTTATGCCAGGTGCCCGTCAGCAATGTGACGCTGGTGGAAGAAGTGCGGCAGCGCTTTCTGGTGCGCGAAGGTATCGACGCGCGGGAAACACCGCGCGAGGTGGCGTTCTGCAACCATGCGTTGGGCATTGCCGACCTGCTGGAAGTCCGTGACGCGACCAAAGATCATCGGTTTGTAGATAATCCGCTCGTCACCGGCTGGCCGGGGATCAGGTTTTACGCCGGACAGCCGCTCATTTCGGATGAAGGCGCATCGCTCGGCACCATCTGTGTCATCGATGACAAGCCGCGCCCCGATGGGCTGACCGATCTTCAGCGCGAAGGCATGGCCGTGCTGGCCCAAGCGGTGATGCGCCGCCTGCACGGGCGCCGCGCGAATATCCGCGCCAAGCGCGAAATCGAAGAGCGCGAGTTCCGGCTGCGCAAGATGATCGACGGAGTGCCGCAGATCGCGTGGTCGGCCGACGACAAGGGCAATTTCGACTATTTCAATGCCCGCTGGAAAAAGGCCACCGGTGCGGCGCCGCCGTTGCTGATCGATGACTGGCGCCCGTTCGTTCACCCGGATGATCAGGAAACCGTGTTCAGCACATGGGCGGTAGCTCTCGCCGAGCACGAGCAATATGATGCCGAGTATCGCCTGCTTCAGGAAGACGGCAGCTGGCGCTGGGTGCTTAGCCGCGCCTGCCCAGTGACCGAAGCGCCGGGCGAAGCGCGCCGCTGGTTCGGCACCATCACCGACATTGACGAGGTTCACCGCGTTTCCGAAAGCCGCGACTTGCTGAGCAAGGAACTGGCGCACCGGATCAAGAACATCTTTGCGGTGGTGATCGGATTGGCGATGCTGAAAGCGCGCGCCGCTCCTGAAAATATGGCGTTCGCCGAAGAACTCACTGCCGCGCTGCGCTCGCTCGCCAGCGCGCATGAATTCGTGCGCGTTACCGGTGCACCGGTGGAGGAAAACCTGCACGCGTTGCTAGCTGCGCTGTTCAGCCCCTATTGCGACGCCAGTGGCACTTCGCGCGTGCGGGTCGACGGTGCAGATTGCGCCATCGCGGCGCGCGCCGCCACGCCGCTGGCGCTGGTGTTCCACGAACTGGCGACCAATTCGGCCAAGTATGGCGCGCTGTCGCAAGCGGGCGGGCATGTCGATATGACCATCGACGAAAGCAGCGAAGCGTTTGCGATCAAATGGTGCGAAAAGGGCGGCCCGCCGGTCGAAGATACCGGCAAGCGCGGCTTCGGTTCGCGGCTGGTGGAAATGGCAGTGAAGGGCCAGTTGCAGGGCAAGTGGGACCGCCATTTCGAACCCGATGGGCTGGTGGTAGAACTGGTTGTACCGAAAGACGCGCTGTCAGGCGGCTAAGCAGCGGAGCGCGCGCCCTGCGGCGGGGGCGGGGTGAAGCCAGCACCATCCGGCCAGTCCGGGCCGGTCAGCCCCATTACCTTGAACAGGCTGCCCATGTCCGCCGGATCAACCAGCCGATCACGCGCCGCCAGCAATGCTTCGCGGTGCTGCGGGGCGATCTGGCTAAGCGCATCGGCGCGTGCGTCGATCCCCAGCGAACGCAGGAAATCGCCCTGTTCCACAGTGCCGAGCCAGCGCGCGCCGCGTGACTGGGCGATTTGCGCCATCTGTGCAAAATCGACATGCGCAGTCAGGTCCGCCTCGCCCGGCGCGCTGAGCGGATCGACCTTCTGATGCGCGCGCACGGCTTGCAGGCTCGATCCGTTGCGACTGTCGGCATGGCCATAGTCGATAAACAGCGCTGCGCCGCCTTGTGCCGCCAGCCGCCCGGCTACCTCGAACATGATCGCCGCTGCGCCGGGGCAAGTTTCCACCACCGTGCCGAGCGGCGCGAAGCGGCGAGATTCGGGCAGGGCGGTATCCATCGGGCGGGCGCCCACGGTTTCCACGAACCGCTCGTCTGCCACTGTCACCATGACTTCGCGCCATCCGGCGTTGGTGTTGACCAGTTGGCGCACTGGCAGCGCGTCGAGAAACTCATTGGCGACCAGCAGGATCGGCCCGTCCATCGACACCCGTGACAGATCGTGGTGGAAAATCGCCTGCGGCACCTGCTGCAATTGCACATCGCGCAGCGCCATCGACGTTTCGACAAGGTGCTGGCGTGGCTCCAGCCCGTAACGGCGCATCGCCCGCGCCGCATCGCGCGCCAAGGTGCCGCGTCCCGGACCCAGTTCGACATAGTGCACCGGCTGCTTGCGCCCGGCACGGATCCAGATATCGGCCAGCCACAGCCCGATCAGTTCGCCGAACATCTGGCTGATGTCCGGTGCGGTAATGAAGTCGCCCGCGCTGCCGAACACCTCGCGCTGGGCGTAATAATGGGCGTTGGCCTCGCCCATATATTGCATCAGGCTGATCGGGCCGGTGGCGGTGATCAGCCGCCGAAAAGTGGCGGACAGATCGCGTTCCGACCCGTCCCCGGCGGCCCCGCTTCCGACCTGCCAGCCGTGTTCGCTCAAGCCGCCTGTTCCCCCGGACCGACAACAGGCCTTTCCCGCCGCGCCAGCGCAAAGCCGATCAGGCCAAGCCCCGCTAGGATCAGCGGGATCGTGAGCCACTGGCCCATGCTCAGCCCGGTTTGCGCGGCAAATTCGGTCAGCTGCGCATCTGGCTGGCGGAAGAACTCCACGATGAACCGTCCCGCTCCGATCATCACGGTGAACGTGCCTACCAGCAGGCCGGTGCGCAGCCGGGCGCTGGTGAACCAGAACAGCGGCAGCATCACCAGCAGGATCAGCAAGCCTTCCAGCCCGGCTTCGTAAAGCTGGCTGGGATGGCGCGGGATGTAGCTGCTGGCGCATTGGCCGAGCACTTGCGGCGGCAGATCGCAGAAGGTCATCGCCCACGGCACCCCGTCACCCGCAGGCCGGCCCCACAGCTCGCCATTGACGAAATTGGCCAGCCGCCCCAGCAACATGCCCATGCCGACATTGACCGAGATGTAATCCGCCACCCGGATGAACGAAAGGCCGTTGCGCCAGCAGATATAGCCGATCGCCAGCACCACCCCGATCAGCCCGCCGTGGAAGCTCATCCCGCCGTCCCACAACCGCAGCACGCCCCACGAGACAAAGCCACCGCCCGAAAAATCGGTCCACAATTCAGGCTGGTAGAAGGTGGCATAGCCGAGCCGCCCGCCAAGGATGATGCCCAGCGTGCACCAGAAAAACAGGTCGTCCACATGCCGCTGCGCCAATGGCGCGCCGGGCAGACGGATCATTCGGCTGACATGCCAATAGGCGAACAGGATGCCGAGCAGATACGCCAGCGAGTAATAGCGCAGGGTGAAGAAGCCGAGGTCGATGCCTTCCTTCAGGCCCAACTCGCTCCATTGGAGTGGTCCGCCCTGGATGGATTGGCTTGCAGCCGCCGCCAGCATGTCCAGCATCGTGAATTGCGCCTATATTCCTGCACCGGCCTTGCTGGCCGCGCTCTACCCACCGGCTTTGGCATAGGCCGCGCGCGCGATAAACCCCTGCCGAACGCGCGAGTTTTCTTTTGCCGCTTTGCAATACGCCGTCCGCCCCCCTATCGCGGGCGAAGTGAGCTTGCCTGCCATCCCCAAACAACGCGCGATCATCGATCGCCGCCGCCTTGCCAGCGCCATCGCCGAAGCGGTGGAGCAGGACGGGGTCGAGCGTGCGCGCCCGCAAGTGGTCGAATTGCTGCGTGCGGCACTAGCTGCCGGGCGCGACGAACTGGCGCAGCGGCTCGCTGCGCATCCCAGCGCCGGGCACGACAGCGCGCATGGCTATGCCTTTCTGGTCGATCAGTTGATCCGGGTGGTGCACGATCATGTGATCACCGATCTCTATCCCGTCGCCAACCGCAGCACGGGCGAACGCATCGCGCTGATGGCGGTGGGCGGATACGGGCGCGGCGAGATGTCGCCGCATTCGGACGTCGATATCGCGTTCATCACCCCCGGCAAGCCGACCAGTTGGTGCGAGCAGGTTATCGAGGCAATCCTGTACTACCTGTGGGATTTGAGCCTGACGGTCGGCCATTCCAGCCGTTCATTGAACGAAATGGTGCGGATGGCGCGCGAGGATCTCACTATCCGGACCGCGCTGCTCGAAGGGCGTTATCTGTGGGGCGATCAGCAGCTATACGATCAGGCGATGGCGCGGTTCTGGGGCGAGGTGGTGCCGGGCAGCGAAAGCCGCTTCACCGCCGAAAAGCTGGCCGAACGCGAGGCGCGGCACAAGCGGATGGGCGATTCGCGCTATGTCGTCGAACCCAATGTTAAGGACGGCAAGGGCGGCCTGCGCGATTTGCAGACGCTGTACTGGATCGGCAAATATGCTCACCGGGTGAAAACCGCGGCCGAACTGGTCGACAAAGGCCTGTTCACCGCCGAGGAATATCGCAGTTTCCGCCGCGCCGAAGGCTTCCTGCTGGCGGTGCGCGCGCATCTCCACACCATCTCCGGGCGGCCCGAGGATCGGCTGACATTCGATCTGCAACGCGAAGTGGCGGCGCGGATGCATTATGCCGATCGTCCGGGCAAGCTGGCGGTCGAACGGTTCATGCAGTTCTATTTCCTGCAAGCGCAGCATGTCGGCCATCTGACCGGCGTATTTCTTGCGCAGATGGAAGACATTGCCGCGGCCAAGCCCCGGCTGGGCGGATTTTTCTCCAGCTTGCGCAGCAAACGCCCGCGCACGATTCAGGGCCATCTGGTGGAATCCGGGCGGCTGTCCGCACCCGCTGACGACTGGTTCACCAAGGATCCGGTCCGGCTGATCGAGATTTTCGCCATTGCCGAGCGAGAAGGGCTGGAAATCCACCCCGGCACTATCCGCATGGTGCGGCGCGATGCCGGGCTGATCCGCGAGCCGATGCGCCGCGATCCGCGCGCGAATGCGCTGTTCCTCGAAGTGCTTACTGGCAAGCGTGACCCGGAAAACATGCTCCGCACCATGAACGAGGCGGGCGTGTTCGGCCGGTTCGTGCCCGATTTCGGCAAGGTCGGCGGGCAGATGCAGTTCGATATGTACCACCACTACACGGTGGACGAACACACCATCCAGGCCATCGGCCTGCTGTCGAAGATCGAACGCGGCGAACTGCGCGACGACCATCCACTGGCCACCGAAATCATCCCCAAGCTGGCGCACCGGCGGGCGATCTATCTTGCCACGCTGCTGCACGATATCGCTAAGGGGCGCGGCGGCGATCATTCGGTGTTGGGCGCGGAAGTGGCACGCAAGCTGTGCCCTCGGCTGGGCTTGGACGAGGAAGAGACAGAGCTGGTCGCGTGGCTGGTACGCTACCACCTGCTGATGAGCGCGACCGCATTCAAACGTGACCTGTCCGACCCCAAGACCATCCTCGATTTCGTGGCCGAAGTGCAGAACATGGAACGGCTGCGCCAGCTGACCGTGCTGACCATAGTGGATATTCGCGCGGTCGGCCCCGGCATCTGGAACAGCTGGAAACGGCAATTGCTGACCGAGCTGTTCGAACTGGCCGAAGAACAATTGCGGCTGGGCCACAAGACCCGCGGCCGCGCCGAACGGGTGGCGCACAAGAAGGAACGCGTGGCTGAATTGCTGGGCGACCGCGCCGGGCTGCTGCGCGAACTCGACGACCGGTTCGACGATACGTACTGGATTGCCGAGCCGGAGGATGTGATCGCGCTCAACGTGGTGCAATATGCCTCCGCGCGCGACGCTGACATCAAACTTTCGATCCACACCGAGTTTTATCCCGCGCGCGGCGCCACACTGGTCACGGTGATCAGCGACGATCATCCGGGCCTGTTTTTCCGCATTGCCGGGGCGATTCATCTGGCGGGCGGCAACATCATCGATGCGCGCATCCACACCAACCGCCGCGGCAAGGCAGTGGATAATTTCCTCGTGCAAGACCCGCTCGGCAAGCCGTTTAGCGAAACGTCACAACTGATACGGCTGAAGAAATCTATCGAGGATGCGCTGGCTGGCCGGATCGACATGGTCCCCAGCCTCGCCAAGCGCCCACTACCGCGCAGCCGGGCGGAGAACTTCCGGGTCGCCCCGCGCATCTATTTCGACAATGACGCCTCCAACCGCTTCACCGTGGTGGAAGTGACCGCGACCGACCGTCCCGCGCTGCTCAACCGGCTGACGCGGGCGATGTTCGAAACCAGCCTGATCATCAACTCCGCGCACATCACCCAATATGGCGAACGCGCGGCGGATACGTTCTACGTCACCGATTTGCTCGGCGGCAAGATCACCAGCGAAGACCGGCTGGAACGGGTGCGCGCCGCGTTGCTCGATGCGATTGCGGCGGGAGAGCCGGTGGCGGCTTAGGTTGTATCGCCAATTACCGAATACGGGTGGCGCGAATATACCCTCGTCGCCCTTCGATCCGCAGCTGATAAGCGCCGCTCCAGCTTTCCGAAATGCTTGCCTGCGAACCAGCCGCGGGCGGCGATCCGCGCATGGTGGAGCCGGTTGTTTCGCGCCAAAGCTGGCCGTTATCGAGCAGCAACACGCGCTTGCCGAGTCCGTCGACAAACGCTTCGATGACGGCTGCGGAAAGGGTGAATTCGGCTTCGGCGGGAACTTGCCCATCTGGCTGCTCCTCCTCACGAGCAGCAGCAGCACTGCTGCGGAGGCCGAAGTTCTCGGCTCGTTGTTCTTCCGTCTGCTGCGTGCGCCCGGCTTGCTGCCCGGCATAAGTGGTGTCGAAACAGCCGAGGCGGGCGGCGCTTTCGGTCATCGCCGCGCAAACAGCGTAAGGATCGTTATCAACCTGCGCCTGCGCCTGCGCGGCAGCAGCAAGCGGCAGCAGGGCAAGCGACAAAACGGCAGCGGGGGTACAGCGAAGCATGGGGGAAGTGTGCCTATGCAAAGGCATAAGGTCAATCACGCGGGCGACGAGTTGAAGCGCCGCGTCGAGACTGGGCTCCCGGCAAATCATGGTGAACGGGACCGGGAAAATTTGGGTGCGCTGCGTCAGCCGGGTGTCGAGCTTGTTAATAACTTCGTTACCGTAATTCCACTTAGTACCTGTTTGGTAGTACTCACCGAAATAGCAATGCGGCCGAGGAGGGGGACATCGCCAGCGATCAAATATCTTTGTCGGTTTAGTGGTGCGGGAAACGCAGCGGGGCAGCTTAGAACGGCGGCAACGTATACGTATTCGCACCTATACTGGAAACGGAGATTTCTATTTTACGATGGGTCAATAAGCACACGCAACAAGTGTGCGATTGCGGGGGGCGGATGGTCGTGAATCTCAATAAAAGAATTTATGTTTTGGACCCGGACGCGTCCAGACGCGCCCTCCTCACGAGGACTTGTCTCAACGCTGAAATCCACGCCGAGCCATGTGAGAACTTGGCCGAACTGATCAGCGCGCAGCGACAGGACGGTATTATTTTGTATTCGCAAGATGATCGACTCGATCAACTGGACGACCTGTTTCGCGTGACGAGCACGATCAATCGGCGATTGCCCGTCATCTGTTATTCGGAAGATCCCACGGCGAAACAAATCGTCACCGCAATGATCTCCGGCGCGCTCAGCTATCTGGTTTGGCCGATTGCCGAGGATGAATTGCGCGCCGCCCTCACGCTTAAGTCGGAGCAACGGTTTTTGGTCGAACTCCGTAACAAAAAGAACGAAAGTTCGAGAATGGTGTCCTCACTCACATTGCGGGAGCGGGAAGTGTTGCGGCAGATGACTTTGGGCGAGTCGAGCAAGGGAATGGCGCGGACACTCGGCATCAGCCACCGGACGATTGAGGTGCACCGTGCTTCACTATTGAAAAAGCTCGGTATCAAAAACACTTCCGATGCTGTCCGTATCGGGGTTTACGCCGGATTGGATGAAGAAAACAGCTTGCCCGTTACTCATTAGCTAAAGTTAGGGCCAACGTGCTTATGCCGGTCATGACGGCGACGGGCAGATGCGGGTGCTCGGTTGTGATGATTTCGGTGGAACCGGGATAGGTTAGCGAAAGTTTGACATCGGGCTCGTTTACATTTTTGTCGAGCGTAACGCTGAGCGAAGGATTTATCAGCGAAATGGATGCTAGCAATTGGCATTCGGCCAGAATTTGTTCGAACAATTTCTCGGATATGGATGGCGTGAACAAATCGCGTAACGGAACTGGCGCCAATCGCAGCAAATGAAACAGCCGGCGAATATTCTGAGCCTGATCTTCAGCGGGTGCGTGCTGGAGTGAATAATGAAATCGCCTGCACGCGTCCAACCAAGCTTCTGGATGAAGCGGCTCCAGATTTTGTCGGTCCATCAGCTTATCCACGCATGTCGAGATCGTTCGGGTGCTGGAAATATGTGTACGATCTCAGGTATGACAGAAAGTTTATTACGATCACGTAAAATTGCCGGGCGCTGGGTCTAGCTTACGAACGCACCGTTAGTGATCACGACAATCCAGATTGCTGACTTTGGTGCGATTTCGATTAACCCTCACCGAACGGCCTTTTTTCGGCCCGCAACGCTGCATCAGTATGGAGCCGATCAGGCAGCTTCGCGCGGTCCGAACAGCGCGGTGCCGACGCGGATATGCGTCGCGCCAAGCATGATCGCGGTGGCAAAGTCGCCGCTCATGCCCATGCTGCGGCCCGGTAGTCCGTGGTCGTTCGCCAATTTATCGAGCAGCGCGAAAAACGGGGCGGCTTCGATGTCGGCGGGGGGCACGCACATCAGGCCTGCCAGCGGAATGTCCGCGGCGCGCGCTTGAGCGATCAGCGCAGGCAGATCGGCAATCGCGCAGCCGCCCTTTTGCTCCTCCGCCCCGATATTCACCTGCACGAAGCACGGCACCCGCTTACCCGCGGCGTCCATCGCCTTGGCCAGCGTGGTGACAAGGCTGGGCCGGTCGAGCGAGTGGATGGAATCGAACAGCGCCACCGCTTCCGCCGCCTTGTTCGATTGCAACTGGCCGACAAGGTGCAGTTCGATGCCGGGATGCGCTTCTCGCAGCGGGGGCCATTTGCCGTCCGCTTCCTGCACGCGGTTTTCGCCGAACACGCGCTGTCCAGCCTCGATCAAAGGCGCGATTTCCTCGGCAGAGTGCAGCTTGCTCACCGCCACCAGCGTCACCTCGGCCGGATCGCGGCGGGCGATCATGCACGCGTGGGCGATGTCGTCATGGACAGATTGCAGGCGGGCGCTCGCTTTGGAAGTCATCCGCGCGCTATAGCCGGTAGATGGCCGCTGCAAAGCCTCTCCCGCCACTTTGGCTGCTATCCGACGCGCGAAACGACGCCGCGCTGAAGGGTGCCCTGCGCCGGTTGCCGCGCGGGAGCGGGTTCGTGTTCCGCCATTACCACCTCGCCCCCGCTGAACGGATCGCCCGGTTTCGCGTGCTGGCGAGGCTGTGCCGGGCGCGCGGCCATATGGTGATTCTGGCCGACAGCGCGCTGACCGCCTGCGAATGGGGAGCTGACGGAATTTACGGCTCGCCGCGCGCACTCGGCCCTCGGCGAGCGGGGCTAATCACGATTGCCACCGCGCATGATCTGACCGAACTCGGCGCAGCCCGGCGAATGCATGCGGATGCGGTGATGCTCTCGCCCGTGTTCCCGACGAACTCCCACCCCGGCGCGGCCAACCTCGGCCCGGCCCGGTTCCGCTTGCTGGCGATGCGTGCCGGAATGCCGGTGATCGCTCTGGGCGGGATGACCCGCGCTGCCGCCGGCCGCCTCGACTGGCCGCGCTGGGCCGCCATCGACGGGCTATCGGCCTAACTCAGTTTACTTGACCCTGAGTCCCCGCTGTGGGATTCCGAACGCGGGACACATCAGAGGGAACCGCCCAATGGCCACTCGGCCCGCCAAACCGCAGGCAGACTGGAAGGCCGCCTTCCGCCATTCGCTCGCGCGCAGTGCGCAGCTGGTCGGCGCGGTCGCGCTGTTTGCGTTTACCGGTTTCCTCGCCATCGCACTGCTGAGCTACAGCCAGACCGATCCCTCGCTGTCGACCGCTGCGGGTGATGTGATCGACAACTGGATGGGCGCGCCCGGTGCCTATGTCGCCGATGCCGTGCTGACGGGCTTCGGCCTGCTCGCGGGGCTGCTGCTCCCGCTGACCTATGTGTTCGCGCGCAAGCTATGGCGCGATGCGGGCCACCCGGTTGCTGACGCGCCGGACGACAATCTGGCTCACGGGGAACATTGGTGGCGCACCACAGCGCTGCTGTTGCTGGCGATGGTGCTGCTGGCCACAGTCGTCTCGCTCGTTTCCACGCCGCGCGAATGGACTTTGCCCGCTTCGACCGGCGGGCTGGCCGGGCTGCTGGGCGAAGCAGGCTTGCGGGCGCTGGCATCGTTGGTGCCCGAGGCATGGCGCTTTGTCGTAATTCTGGTGGGCGGGCTTGCCTGCCTCGCGGGCGGCGCGCTGCTCGGCGGGCGGGTGTTTGCGCTCGATCTGGCCAGCTTGCTCACTTTGCCCGAATGGCTGCGCCATCCCCCGCGCCTGACGACCAATCCCAACCCGTTCAAACCTGCAAAGCCGCGTCGCGAAGCACAACGCCCGGCGGCGCAGGAGGAGGATGGCGAGATAATCGCCCCACTCGCCGCCCGCCGTGCGCCCGAAATCTCCGACCCGGCCAACGCCCCGCGCCGCGCGAACCCATTCAATCAGCCGCAAAGCGATCTGTTTGCCGATTACCAACTGCCCAGCCTCGAACTGCTGGCCGATGCGCCCACCAACACCGCGCCGAAGCTGGATAAGCTGGCGCTGGAACGCAACGCCCGCCTGCTCGAAACCGTGCTCGACGATTTCAACGTGAAGGGCGAGATTACCGCCGTTCGCACGGGGCCGGTGGTGACGATGTACGAACTCGAACCCGCCCCCGGTGTCAAATCGAGCCGGGTGATCGGGCTGGCCGACGATGTCGCGCGCAATATGAGCGCGATCAGCGCGCGCATTGCCAGCATCCCCGGCAAGTCGGTGATGGGCATCGAACTGCCCAATGTTCATCGCCAGATGGTCAGCTTTAAGGAACTGGTCGCCGCCGAGGCCTTCGCCGGTTCGAAGGGCAACCTGCCGATCATTCTGGGCAAGGATATCGCGGGCGAACCGATCGTGGCCGATCTTGCCGCCATGCCGCATCTGCTGGTGGCGGGCACCACCGGTTCGGGTAAATCGGTCGGCTTGAATGCGATCCTGCTCAGCTTGCTGTACCGTTTCGGCCCCGATCAGTGCCGCTTGATCCTGATCGATCCCAAGGTGCTCGAACTCAAAAGCTACGACAATATTCCCCACCTGCTCGCGCCGGTTGTCACCGATCCGGCCAAGGCGATCCGCGCGCTCAAATGGGCGGTGGAGGAAATGGAACGCCGCTACCGGATGATGAGCGAACTTGGCGCTCGCAACCTGACCGGGTTCAACGAACGCGTGCGCGCGGCGGCGTCCAAGGGCAATCCGCTCAAACGCACGGTCCAGACCGGCTATGATCCCGAAACGGGCGAAGCGGTGATCGAGGTGGAAGCGCTGGATTACGCAGTCCTGCCGCAGATCGTGGTGATCGTGGACGAACTGGCCGATCTGATGCTGGTGGTCGGCAAGGAAATCGAAGTGCTGATCCAGCGCCTCAGCCAGAAAAGCCGCGCGGCGGGCATCCATCTGATCGTGGCGACGCAGCGGCCATCGGTCGATGTGATCACCGGCGTGATCAAGGCCAACCTACCGTCACGGATCAGCTTTGCCGTGGGCAGCAAGATCGACAGCCGCACGATCATCGGCGAACAGGGCGCGGAACAACTGCTGGGCAAGGGCGATATGCTGTACAAGCCTAACGCCGGATCGCTGCTGCGCGTCCACGGTCCGTTCGTGTCCGACGAGGAAGTGGAAGCGGTCGCCAGTCACTGGCGCACGCAAGGCAAGCCTGCCTATGTCGATAGCGTCACTGAAGAACCCGAAGACGGCGGCTACGGCTACGGCGACGAAATGACCGCGAGCGACGATCCGGAAGAACGCAAATACCGCCAGGCGATCCAGATTGTGATGGAGAACCAGAAGGCCAGCGGTTCGTGGCTCCAGCGCCAGATGGGCGTGGGCTACAACACCGCCGCCAAGTGGATCGAGCGGATGGAAGGCGATGGGCTGGTCGGCCCGGCCAACCATGTGGGACGGCGCGAGATTTACCGGGATCGGGACGGGAATCCGCTATAACGCGTTACGGCGCGATGCATTCGTAGCTCGCCGCCGCATCCACATCGCCGCCCTTGTAGCGCGGGTATTGCGGATGCGGGCATAGCGGGCGCTCGCCTGCTGTGCCGTCAGTGCGCGCTGCAGTCAGGCCCGCTGGCACGGTGCCGTTTTCCGCCCATTCCACGATAGGCTCGAGCAGGTCGATCTGTTCGAATGCATTGCCGCCATTGCAGTGCATCATGCCGGGGACCATGTAGAACCGCGCCGCGTCATCCCACGCTGCCGTGCCGTTATCTTCGCGCGCCCGGTTGAAATAATCCCAAGTGTCGAAGGCGGAAAACCACGGATCGGACACGCCGTGGAAATACATCAGTTTGCTGCCGCGCCCGAGATAGGTGGAAAGGTTGGTCCAATAGGCGGTGTCGGTCAGCCGCCCGACCGCGTCCCATCCCAGCGCATTGATCCGCTCGGCGACGTCCATCTCACGCGAGGCGTTGGCGGGGCCGAACACGCCCGGCTGGCCGACGGGCAAGTATCCGGGCAGGCCTGCTCCGGAGAAGGTGATGCCGGTGTCCCACGGGATGGGGGCGTAGAACGGTGCGCCGGTGAACGCCTGCGCCAATGCTTCGACCCGCTCGGGCGCGATGCAGCTGTCGCCGGTTTCGCCCGCGCGGCAAGCGAGTGCCGAGGGGTCGAAATCGCGGCAGCCTGATACGTTGAAGATCATCCCGTCTTCTCGCCCGTCCAGCCCGTCGCATTGGCGCGCCAGCTCCCGGTCAACCACCAGCCGTTCGGCGGGCGTGATCCCGGCAGGCCCGGCGTTGATTTCAGGCTGGGTCGCGTTGAGCAGCACTTGCGCGCGTTCGATGGCGAGGTTGGAATGGCCGGGGCGCATTGCGGGCGCGCCGATCACGATACCGTCGAACAATTCGGGATAACGCTGGCTGGCCAGCATCCCCTCGCGCCCGCCGGTCGAACAGCCGGTCATGTAGGAATGGTGTGGCGCGGTGCCGTAGAAGCGTTCCGCGAGGGCTCGGGTCGCCAGAGTGACGGTGAGGACCGATGTCTCGGCGAAATCGAGCGAGGCGCGCTGGTCGGCGTGGAAGCTGGTGTCGAACCCGCTGCCCTTGTGCCCGCTATCGTGGCTCGCCACCGCAAACCCTCGGCTCAACGCATCGCGGGTGCCCGCTGCGACCGGCCCACTGGGCGGTCGGATCGAGCCGTTGAGCCCGCCGCCGCCCATCAGCAGGAACCGGCCTTGCCAGTCCACCGGCAGCGCCAGTTCGAAGCCGATGCCGTATTGCACGCCGCCTGCACCAACGCGCTGGTTGATCGTGCCTTCGACCAGGCAATGCGGTGCCATCTGCCCGGTGCGCCCGCCCGGACCCGCGGGCAAAGTGCGGGTCTGCATGTAGGGAGTTGCGGCGGTGATCGCGACATCGCCCACCACTTGCCCGGCCAGCGCTTCACACCGCGCGGCGAAAACGGCGCCCGAACTAGCTGGAGCCTGCGCGCCAGCACTGGCGGTAAGGCTGGCGGTTGCGAGCAATATGCTGGCTAAAGCGGTGGTGCGCTTCACGATCGTTCTCCCCGATTTTGTAGGGACGATGCGGCACTATCGGCAGCTTATGCAAGCAAATCCTGCGCCTGCTTGGCGAAGGCGTTTGATCGGGTTAGACTTGTGCAACGAAGCGGCCAAAATAACGCCGCGAGGGGAGATGCCGCGATGTCCGTCACCAAGTTTTTCCGCCCTGCCATGCTGCTCGGCGCTGCTGCGCTTGGCATGGTCGCCGCTCCCGCTCAGGCCGAATGGGTTGCCGGATGGACCGCCAGCCCGCACGCTCCGCTCGGCACCACCGGGCCGTTCGGCGCGGCGAGTTATGACAATGTGACCATCAGCCAGATATTGCGCGTTTCTGAAGGCGGGACGCAAATCCGCGTCCGCTTCACCAATCGCTATGGCACCGGCCCGCTGGCCATCGGCGAGGCGCGAGTGGTGCTGATCGACGCGGAGAATAATGAAATCCCCGGCACCTCGCGCGAACTTACTTTTGGAACGGCGGCAGGGGCGGTTGTACCGCGGGGTGGCCCGTTTGTAAGCGATGCAGTGGCGCTTGAAGTGGCTGATCTTGCGCGGATGAAGGTAGAGTTTTACCTCCCGACCCCTACTGGCCCATGCACCTGCCACCTCACTGGTACCGATACACTGGCCGTATCGCCGCCCGGAAATCACGTTGGCGAGGCGTTCACCCCCGTCTCAACCGCGCAATACCGCGCCTTCCTGCAGACGGTGGAGGTAGATTCGCCCGATGCACTCGGCACCATCGTAACGTTCGGCGATTCGATCACCGATGGGGTCGGTTCCACCCCCGGCGCCAACCGCCGTTGGCCCGATGTGCTCGCCGAACGACTGCAAGCAGCGGGCATGGAATATGCGGTGGCGAACGCGGCCATCAGCGGCAACCGCGTGCTCAGCCCCGGCATGGGGGAAAGCGCGCTGGCGCGGTTCGACGAGGACGTTTTGAGCCTGCCGAATGTCACGCATCTGATTGTTTTTGAAGGCGTAAACGATATCGGCCAACGCTTCGGCCCGCCGCCTGCTCCCGGTGGCGGCGGCGGACCGGGCGGGTTGACGCTCGACCAGCCGCAGATCGACGTGGCGCAGATGATCGCCGGTTTTCAACAACTTATCGCCCGCGCCCATGCTCGCGGGATCAAGGTGATCGGTTCGCCCATTGGCCCGTATAAGGGTGCCAGCTACTGGACGCAGGAAGGCGAAAACGCGCGGTTGGCGATCAACGACTGGATCATCAACGGCGGAGAGTTCGATGCGGTCGTCCGGCTCGACACCGCCTTTGCCGACCCCGCCGACCCGGCAGCAATGCGCGAAGGCTACCACATGGGCGACCACCTCCACGGTTCGGACGCCGGTTTGCGGGCGGTCGGCGAAAGCATTGATCTGGCGTTGTTCGCACCCGAATAGGCGAGCGATTGCAAGTCACCGCGCAAAGCCTATTTAGAGCGTAATGCGCTTGCTACTGATCCTCGCCCTGCTGCTATCCGCAATCGCGATGGCGCGCCCTGCTCCGGCTGAGGCGGCGGTTGCAATAGCCGATTGTCATGGGGCGATGGTGGATCACGACGCCCCGGCAGACAGCGCCGACCATCCCGGCGCGCTCGGCCACACCTGCCCCGGTTGTGCGGCGGTTGCCGCCCCTTTGACCTTGCTCAGCCCGATGTTGCCCCCCACATTGCCTCGCCTTGCGGAAGCCAATGTTTGGCGGCCGTCAATCCAGACCGCCCCGGTGCCGCCCCCTCCACAAATCGCCTGATTTCGCACTCTCCCGCTTGGGAGATCCTCGAAACTCAGGAGAACATCATGCAGACGAAATTTCTCGCGAGCGCCGCTTTGGCGCTGGCATTGCCTGTGGCCGCACAAGCCCAGCATGCCGATCACCAACCACCCGCGCCGGTAGACCACGCCGCCCCAATTTCCGCACAGATGGATCACTCGCAAATGGACCATGCGGCCCCAACCGCCGCGCCGATGGATCATGCTGCGATGGGTCACGAAATGCCCATGGGCCCCGCCGAAGGATCAGGCACCGCCCGCCTGCCAGCAGCCGAAGGCATGATGCCCGGTCTGCATTTCGATCTCGGCAGCGGCTGGCAAGGCATGGCGCATGGCTACGGCTGGCTCGTGCACAGCGAGCAGACCGGCCCGCGCGGTGACGACAAGACCTATGTCCAATCAATGGCGATGCTGATGGCGCAGCGCGATTTCGGCGGTGTGCGCCTGCAATTTCGCACGATGGTCAGCGCCGAACCGCTGCTGGATGCACGCGGCTATCCCAACCTGTTTGCCACGGGCGAAACCGCCAATGGCGAGCCGCTGGTGGACCGGCAGCATCCGCATGATCTGTTCATGGAACTGGCTGCGCGGGTGGATGTAGACCTTACCGAGGATACCACCGCGTTCCTCTATGGCGGCCCGGTGGCCGAACCCGCGCTCGGCCCGGCGGCGTTCATGCACCGCGCCTCCGCCCGGCTGAACCCCGAAGCGCCGATCACGCATCACTGGTTCGATTCGACCCACATCACCTACGGCGTGATCACCGCCGGTCTGGCGGGCCAGATGTGGCAAATCGAAGGCTCCGCATTTCGCGGGCAGGAGCCAGACGAGGACCGCTGGGATATCGAAAGCCCGCGCCTGAATAGCTGGGCCGTACGAGCCACGCTCAACCCGTCACCCAACTGGGCGATGCAGGTCAGCCACGGGCGACTCAAGCAGCCAGAGGCGCTCCATCCGGGCGAGGACGAAGCGCGCTCCACCGCCAGCGTGAGTTATAATTCCGGGAACGGACTGGCGGCGACCGCAGCGTTCTCGGCGAAGAACCGGATGCCAGGCGATACCCTCACTGCATGGCTGGGTGAGGTGAACTGGGATTTGTCGGACCGGCACACGCTGTTCGCACGGGCGGAAAATGTGACGAATGACGAGCTGTTTCCCGATCACGACGATCCGCTGCACGACACCGCATTCCGCATCACCAAACTTCAGTTGGGCTATGCCTATTCGCTGCCATTGGGCGAGGCGTTCACCCTCTCGCTCGGCGGGAGCGCGGCGGCGTTTATCAAGCCCGATGTGCTCGATGCGGCCTATGGTAGCAACCCGATGGGATACACCCTGTTCGCGCGGCTGGCCCTCGGGCAATAAGCGCGGCAATAAGGGTTCGGTTGCCCTTTACTGGTTTCAGGCGTTACTGTTCTGCTCAAGGAGAACTACCATGCGTATCGGCTGCCCGCGTGAGATCAAGAACCGTGAATACCGCGTCGGTCTGACGCCGGAAAGCGCCAAGGAACTGGTCAGCCACGGGCACGAGGTATGGGTCGAGACTGGCGCAGGCGCGGGGATCGGGGCAACCGATGCGCAATACCGGGCTGCGGGGGCGGTCATTGTGGAGGGCGCTGCGGCGATCTTTGCCGAGTGCGAGATGATCGTGAAGGTGAAGGAACCGCAGCCGGACGAACGGGCCATGCTGCGCGAAGGGCAGTTGCTTTACACCTACCTCCACCTCGCGCCGGACCCGGAACAGACCGCCGATCTGGTCAAATCGGGCGCGACCTGCATCGCGTACGAGACGGTCACAGGGCCGGGCGGCACGCTACCTTTGCTCAAGCCCATGAGCCAGGTGGCGGGCCGGATGAGCATTCAGGCGGGCGCGACCGCGCTCGAAAAGGCACATGGCGGGCGCGGGGTGCTGCTTGGCGGCGTTCCGGGGGTGCTGCCCGGCAAGGTGGCGATTATCGGCGGCGGGGTGGTCGGCTTCAACGCGGCGCAGATGGCGGCGGGGCTGGGGGCGGACGTGACGATCTTGGACCGAAGCCCTGAAGTTCTGGAGCGCGTCGGAACGCATTTCGAGACGCGGGCGAAAACGCGTTTCTCCAATCGGGCCAATGTGGAAGAGGCGGTGGCCGAGGCCGATCTGGTGATCGGTGCGGTGCTGGTGCCGGGTGCTGCTGCGCCCAAGCTGGTAACGCGGGCAATGCTGTCAGGGATGAAAGCTGGCGCGGTGCTGGTGGATGTGGCGATCGATCAGGGCGGGTGCTTCGAAACTTCGCACGCCACCACGCATGACGATCCGACTTATGTGGTGGACGGGATCGTGCATTATTGCGTGGCGAATATGCCGGGGGCGGTCAGCCGGACGAGCACTTATGCTTTGAACAACGTCACTCTGCCGCATGCGTTGCGGATTGCTGATT
>Ga0247817_10000363_pt1 | contig 26302 bp, 30 predicted proteins | sample UWRJL212509R1_FD_178010 | JGI IMG/M metagenome (GOLD analysis project Ga0247817, IMG submission 178010) | Plant litter microbial communities from Arlington Agricultural Research Station in Wisconsin, United States - UWRJ-L212-509R-1 | ecosystem: Environmental > Terrestrial > Plant litter >...
TTTTTACAGAGCAAAACCGTCCTGATTTAGCAGAGCCGGAATTGGCTCAGGTTGCTGTAATCGAGAAATTTTTACCTGCACAATTAAGTGAAGAAGAAGTAGAAGCTGTAATTGCCAAAATTATCGCGGAAACCGGAGCTTCAGGGATTGCTTCAATGGGTAAAGTTATGGGATTAGCTTCTGCACAACTAGGAGGAACTGCTGAAGGAAAAACTATTTCTGCAATTGTTAAGAAATTATTAGTATAAAAATATTAGATTTTAGAGTTGAGATTTTAGATTTCATTCAATAATCTAAAATCTAAACTCAGCAATCTGCAATCAAAAGACCACGTAGTTCAACTGGATAGAATATCAGATTTCGGCTCTGAGGGTTGGGGGTTCGAACCCCTCCGTGGTCACTGAAAGTCTCGTTTTTAAAGGCTTTCAAAAGGTTTTAGTCAACATTTAGTCAACAAGTTTGATTAATGGAGATTAAAACCTTTTTTATTTTTAACTTTTGCATAAAAAGAAACAGTATAAATACGTGTTCGCTTGTGCCCAATAATTAATATTTTTGAGAAATAGTTAACAATAATTATCAATTATGGTTTTCCGTAAATAAGAAACGATTTATTATATAATATTTGAATTTATGTATAAAAAATCTTAATTATGTATTCAAATGTTGGCAAGTGAAAATGAAAATTATTTCTCTAAAGAGGAGAGTTTTAACTAATAAAACATTACACTATTTTTTCTCTTAATTTGTAATTATTTAATACATTAATATATATATTGACGATGAATATTGAAAATTTAATAAGAAATGAGGATTTTAATCTAAAAATTGCTCATATAAAATTATTACAAATAAAAGCTAAAAACTGGATTTCGGAATGGCAAATAATCTATGTTTTTTTTGTGGGATTATTCTCTTTTTCATGTTTCTATTTTAAAATAGAATACATTTACACGATGGCAACTATTTTTTTTGTTTTTACTGTGTTAACTTACAAATTAATTTTAATTGAAAAATATAGAATTAAAGAATTGGATGAAATATTGCAGGATTTACTAGTAGAAAAAACTGTCGAAAGTATTTTTGAGGAAAAAAAAGCAAACTTAATAAATAGGGATTATGAGTTTTTAGAATATCTAAATGAAAAAACTAACATACGTTATAATAAAAATAACGAAAGGCAGATAAGCTACACTGTTGACTTGTTGGCGAAAATTATGAAAATTACTGCTGAAGTCTTACAAAATATTCAAAAATATGATAAAAAAAATAATTGAATTTTATTTAAAACCATATAACTTACCAAAAACAAAAGTTCTTCTTTTTGGTTTGTTAGTAACTGTATTTCTAACAAACATTTTATATGTTAGATTTTCTGGAAATCAGAATTTCGTAGAAATATTATCAGAAAATTCGACTCCAGCCTTTATTATGATTGGACTTATTTTGATTTTTTTTTACATGATTTATGTCGATTTTAACTACGCAAAGAGAAATCAAGAAAAAAATAAATTGATAATCTCAGTAGTTGAAAATTCCAATATTTCAGACAGTTTAAAAGAAAAATTAATTGACAAAATAAATTAATCAATAAATATAAATATGAAAAAAGACGAAATTAAAAAGATATTAGATTTAATTGCTAGTAAAAAAGGTATTACGGTTTGGCTTAGTGACGCTAAAAGTGAGTCATTAGCAGAGCAATTATCGAAGCTTCATCGCACTGATAGAGCAAGTGTTAAGCAGATAATCGATTCAATAAGTATTTATGTTAAAGAGTCTGTAGATTTTACAGATACAAATTACCTGCTAGATCAGATTGTAGATTTAATAAATAAGGATTAATTGATTTCAGATAATCTTGCCAAAGAGATAGTTTTAGCAAAAAAAGAGTTAGATGATTGTTTAGTACAGTTCTTAAAGGATTATAAGGGTAAAGAGCAAAATGAAAAGGATGTTCAGAGATTGATTAATTCGCTTGTTTCTAAACATACCGAAGTGTTAAATATCATTAATAATTCGACAGGGAAGACACATCAAGATTATGATTTCTTTGAGAGTAAAGATTTGCAAAGTGATTACCTTGCAACCGTAGAAAACTTTATTCCAAGTTCGATAAAAGTCTATGATATCGTTGATAAATTAATTAACAAACATAAATTATTACCAATATCATTCGATGAAAAAAGGTACATAACGATTCAAAAATTAGTTAATACATTTTCATCTAAATCTAAAAGGACAGAATTGTTAAAAGAATTTGAAAGTAGAGACATTTCAATAATTGGATTTCAACAAAAATTTAAACGAGTGAATAAAAAATTAATAAAGGTACAGTTAGTTGTTGGAATTCCATTACTTATAATAAGTCTGGTAATTATATTTGCTGGAGAATTATATCTTAATAAAAAATTTAATGGAATGCAATTGATTGCATTAAGAGCAATACTTGCATTATCAATTTCTTTAATTGGGTCTTCTCTTATTCAAGGAAATGTTAAAACTAGTTGGAATATAGTAAGTGGGGTAACTTTAACAGCCGTAGGTTGGGTTGCAGTATTTTTACTTTTATATTTTATAAATCCAGCAAACCCAGGAGATGTGCATTAAAACGTAATGATTTAATGATAAATATTAATTTTTTTCAAACAAATGATACATCATACAATTTGTTCAGAATGCTTGGATTTAGATCCTAATAACTATCAATATAGTATAGGAGAAGTCGATGCCGATTTAGTGGCAGTATGTACATGTCCCTTTGGACATAAAACTGTTTCTAGACTGATGCATAATTTGTTTGATGTTTTATTTTCTTCGGGTGTAAATGCATTTCTAAAAGGGTGTTATTCAGAAAGTGTTATGAGTTTTGCTGCTTCTTTAGAAAGAGCTTATGAAATGTTTACTAAAGTTACTTTGCATGTACAAGGTTTAGAATATGATCAAATTGATTTATTTTGGAAGGAAGTTGCGAGCCAATCTGAAAGACAGTACGGATCATTTTGTACGCAATATGTAAAGATTATAGGAGAGGCATGGTCTACTAATAAAAAGATGATAGAATTTAGAAATAAAGTAATCCACAAAGGATATATTTCTACACGTGAAGAAATTCTTATTTATGGGGAATTTATTACTGAAACTCTTTATAAAATACTAAAACCGATACATCAAAATTATTTATCAGAAGCGCAGAAATTTTATCTACATCAGAGGGTACCGATACATCCAAAAGCTAATAGACTTATTAAAGAAAATAATGCTAGAAGAATGGATTCGTCAATAGTTTCTTTATTAAACTGGGATATAATAGATATGCCTAAAACTACTTTCGAAGAGGCTATAAATACTATGCGAAATGTTAAAACAATAAATTAAATATCTAGAACATAAATAGAGTTTATGACTAGTAGTAGTCTCTCTATATTTTACTTTTTCAAAGTAAAACTAGGATTTAGTTTAATCCTAAGTGTAATTCAAGTTATTGTTCTAAAATTTATTTTTAGACAATTAAAAAAATGATACACTATTATTGATTACAGATAGTGTAATAATCGAAGTTCTGATAATGAAATTATATAAATAAATTGAAAAATCTACCAATTAGACATAGAAATCACGAAATTGAAACCTTGTCAGAAAGGTATTTTAATAAACTTGTTCCTGTAAATTGGGTGGTTAATAAGTTACAATTAGATTATGGAATTGACCTGAATTGCGAGATTTCAATAGACAAAAGAGTTACTGGAATGAATTTTTCTATCCAGCTTAAGGGTAAAGAAAAAGAATCTAATAAAGAATGTATTAAAATACCAATTAAAAGAACTACAATAAGTCGCTGGTTGAATAAACTTGAGCCGATAATGATTATAGTGTATATCGTTGATGAGGATGAAGCTTTTTGGTTATGGTTTGAAGATAATACAGTCAATCTAACATTAAAAAATGAAAGCTTTACAATAAGTATTCCAAGAAAAAATAAATTAAGCAAAGTCAATTGGAGCGATTATTTAGAATATGTAGAAAAAATCTTTAAAAAAAGGTACTTGCTATATGATATTCCAAAAGTAAATTGTCACAATGAAATTGCTTGGAATTCATTCTTTGAAAAAAACTATCAGAAAGCATTGTCGTATTTTTATGATTTAATACGGAATACAACCAATGATACAGTAATGCTAGAAGCTATTGCATTATCTGAATATGAATTATTTAATTATCAGAAAGCATTAATATATATTAATAAAGCTCTAGAGATTGAAACGAATGGCGATTTAATTTTGAGTAAAGCTTCCATACTAACGGAGCAGGGTATTTTTCTGAAAGATAAATCAATAATAAGGGATGCAATTGTATTATTTGAAGATTTAATTTTAAAAGGGCATTCTTCTTATATATTATATTATAATTATGGAAGTGCTTTAAGTAATGTGAGTGAATTTGAAAGATCAATCATTTTTTTTAAAGAAGCAATAAAGCTAAATCCAAATAAGGCGCAGGTATGGAATAACATGGGTAATTCTTATATGGAAATAGGGGAACATGATCTTAAAATGCAGTGCTATGAAAATGCATTACAGATAGATCCCGATTTGGCAGAAACATTATTTAACAAAGGTTCATCACTTGTTAGATACTACGGAAAAGCCGAAGAAGGTTTGTCTTTTATGCTTCAAGCTACGGAGAAATCAGACAGGTATGAGATAGATACTCCGAATGTTTTTTTTTGGATTACAGAAGCATATATTATTTTAGGTGATTTTGAAAATGCACGTTACTGGAATAAAAGGGGGCTATCTTATTTTTCAAATGATATTTATCTTCAACAGCAAAAAACTCTACTTGATCAAGCTGTCAGATATTTCTAAATATTTTTGCAAAGAGCTGTAGATTAATACATGTTATATATTAAATTAGTAGATTAAAATATTGTATCTAATGAATAATTTTTACGTTATAGCTGAAGAAGGAAAAGAGTTTAATGAATTTGATATTCCATATTTTGGTGGAACTGTAGGACAAAATCAGGTTTCGTTAGCTGGGAGGATCAATTGGTATAAAAAGAGTTGATAAACCCGCGAATTCTAGAGATTATGATGTTAAATTTAGAGCATTCATGTACACTATAAAGCCAGTTTATAAAGTGCCTCAGTTTTTAGATTATCATTTGGAAAAATATCAAGGAGATCCTAATGAATTTATTTATCAAATTAAATATGTTATTTTACCACAGGTAGAACGTGGAAATCGTTCTTCATATTCAAAAATGATTCAAGATTGGCTTGATACAAAAAATCCCAAAACTGAATCAGCAAGTTATGTAATTAATACTGGTAATGTTAGTGCTCCAATTCAAATTCAACAGAACTCAAATCATTCAACACAAACGCAAAAAAATAAATACTCTGAAGAGAATTTAAATGGTTTGTTTGAATTAATTAAAAGGGATATTGAAAAACTGGATAAAGAAATTCGGGAGGATTTTGAAATGGAAATGAACTATGCGGTTAAGCAATTATCAAAGGGAAATGATATTAAACCACAGTTATTTAATTTGGGAACTCTGATTAAAGATGTAGGATTGCCAATTTTTACAGGATTGGCTTCTTCTGGGCTATTTGAAGTGATAAAGCCTTTTGTAGAATAACTTAGATTATAATTTACTCGATTGGTTGAAGTAATATACGCGCGCGTATATTAGTTTCCCTATTATATAAAAAAAGGTGTCCTTTTAAGAGACACCTTTAATTTTTTATTTAGAAAGACACTTTAAATACTCCTTCAACTCATAAGCATTATTATCTTTTATCTTTCTCTCATAGATATAAAGAGAATAATCGGTTATTGTTTTATTGCTTAAAATCTCAATGTCATCTTTATTTAGATTAATAAAGCATGAATAAGTATATCCTCCAGCTTCAACTTTAGAATTGATTTTTGCATCTGGCTTCTCTATTACTGTTCCGTCAGAGAATAAGATCTTTAACCCATTTTTACCAACGCTTAACGTTGTTCCGTATGATTGAAGCCTTAAGTAAATTCTACTAGCTTCAATTTCTTCTATTTTAGTAATAGAGTATTCAAAATTGGTAGGCGTATCAGTAGTTACTTTAGAAGAGAATTTATCCTTCAAAGGAGATAAGCGACTACATAAAAAACCTTCTGGTGGTGTTAGTCCTCCAATTACATCAAGTAGAAATGTACTTTCGTATTTTGGCATGTATGAATAGTAAACTGTCCCTTGTTCTTTGTTTTCTAGGATAAGAACAATATCATCTATATAAGATTTAGGGTGCTTCATTGATCCTTTTACTTCGAAAATTTGACCTTTTAGTTTCTCTGGATCGCTTCCGATTCCTTTTTTAAATAAAATTTTCGTTAAGCCAGAGTCTTTGTAAAATCCATTGTAAGAAGTTTGTCCTTCTTTTATGGTAACGCTTTTTCCAGTAAGTAAATCTGAATCTTTTCCAACAAAGAATTGTTGTTGAGCTGAAGTAACAAGGGAGGTAATGAACAATAATAAAGTAGCGATTCTTTTCATTCTGTAATGATTAAATATTATTAATATGTATGAGATTATAATTTGCTAAGATAAGAAAGTTCGGAGAAAACTCCGCATAAATAAATCTTGATTTACTTTTTTGATACAGAAATTTGTTAAATGCAAAATCAGCTAGAAGAAATCAAAAAGGAGGTCACAAAAAGGATTCACTCAGAGTTTCAAAAGAAATTTCAAGGGAATAAAAGACAGTTTGCTAAAAAAGCTGGATGTGATGAAAAGACGATAAGGCTTCTATTTGATTTTGGTCAAGGAATGACTTTAAATCTTTTATTTAAACTTGCCTTTGCCTTGGATATGAATCCAAGTGATTTGATAAAGGATTTATCTTTAGCAGAAGAGTAAATATTATGTACAAATAAAAAAATGGGGTCTAAAAACCCCATTTTTTCTTTATTGTTGAAATTATAAAAAGATTCACAATTAGTTATTGTTTCTTTTTAGAAAGTCAAGTAATTCAGTTAATTTATGTTTGTTTATTAGATGGTCATTCAAATAGTTTTCATTAGACAGAGAATCAAGGGCATTAGATACTGATGTAATATTTGTTAGATCTCCAATGTATATGTCGCATTCTTCTATTAAACCTACATCATTTAAATCACTATTAGATTCTAGGTTGAAAAGAAGTGCGGTTTTTCTTTTAGAGTCACAGCAATAAACTTTATAGATATTATCAGGATTACCAATTAGATAAACTCTATCCACAGAAAAGAATTCTTTGTAATATTGCCATCTCTCTGATTTTAAAACCTTCGATTCATCTAGAAATTGTTCTAAATTATTATCTACTGTGTCATTTAAAGCTTGTGATTTGTATTCTTTTAAAAAAGATTTATAAATATCGTTAGTTCCTCCCATTCTCGTCTGAAAATCAAGATAGTTTAGAATTTCTTTCTCCGTTTTACCTACAGGAAAATCTTTACTATCTTTAACGTCATTAGCAAAAGTACCAATTGGACTATCCTCAGATAGCTTTGATTTTATAAATTGTAATAATTCCATAATGTGTAAATTTTAATTTAAATAATATTTTCAATGTTTTAATTTTAATCCCGAAGAGGTTAATTTAAGTACTATCGTTGAATGACTTATCTTTTTCTCGATTAAAAGTAATTAAATCAGCTAAATCACATCCAACAGGATAAATAGTGTTTTCTAGTACTTCTGAAACATGTATTCTAAAACCAATCTTATTTAATTCTATTGCTTTAAAATTCCAATCCTTATATTCACTTTTATCTGGAAAGGCTATAATCTCAAATTCTTTGACAGGATATAACATCTCATATTTAAAAGCTTGCTTGCTACCAGTTGCCAACCAATGATATTGAGGTTTAAATATGCTCATCATAATTGCTGTTTTCTCACTTTCAACAATTGCAATTTTTTTTGTTTCATGCTTTATAAGATGTAACCCGAATAAACATTGATTAAGGTTAAAGCGGTCTAATTGCTGTCTTCTTTTTAATACGCTATGTACCCAATTTATTAGAGCCTTGTTGTTTTTATCTTTAATACGTTTACCTGTCATAGAATTATATTGTAATATTTTGCCTGAGTGAATGCGGTTTAAATTATCAATCTGCCAAAAGACTGTTGAGCCTTGCCAGTTTTTTGAAGTACCTATTTTATAGTTTTCTATAGCAATTTTTACTTCGTCAGTAGAAAAGATTTTTTCTAAAAAAGTAATAAAGTTGTTATTGGAATAATCTCTCAATGATTGCTTTAATAAATCAATGTTGTGATAACTTGTTTGAAGTTTTGGAACTTGAATTTTTTCAAAGCGATGAATCTGATTTCCTTCTGGAGTATTGTAATAACTACAGTTGGTTTCTCTATCGCATCTTCCAAGATCTTCGGATAAATAATTACCAGTTTCAGATTCTATAAATTTTACAAATGTCTTTTTTTGACATTTTGGACAAACAAACTTTTTACTGCTTTTGTCCAAGATATATTTGAATTTTTTCATAGGTTTAAAGTTTAAACCAGTTTATAAACCTTGATTAATATAGGTTTACAGTTTATAGCGTATATATACGCTTAAACTAAACCTTAAATTATTAATTTGAGGAATATTTAAACTGATGAATTATAGAATTTAATTGTTAGTAGTTTGGTTAAATTTGCCTAGAGTGTAAGGTGCTTTGTTCCTTTCTTGAATCAACCAATCATTATTTTTACAATCAGTTATTAGCTTCTTAGTGCTGTTGTCCGCTATTTTTTTACCAAAAGAGTTTTTGTATGCTAATTGGAGCTGGATTACTAAACTTGAATAAGTAAAGCTCTTTTCTTTAGTAAATACTTTAGTTAGTAATTCGTATTTCTTACTGTCTTCCAAGTCAATAACATCAAATTTATTTCTCTTCGTTTCTGTTCTTAGCTCAAAATTTTCGGCAATGGCAGGCAGTCCATCAATAATTTCGAAGGCAAAAATTTCTGGCTCAATATTTCTACATTGTTGAGGTTCAACAATTGAAATACTAGAATCACTTTCAGATTTTGTTACTGATAGGACAGTTTCAGCTTTGTTAATTAGTTCCGTTCCGATATGTCCCCGCGCATTATTGTCGCCTTTGTTTTGGTGTAAGACAGTTAGAATATGAATATTTCTTTCTTCAGTCCACTTTAATAATTTACTTGTTATCATAGTAGCCTCAGATTCATCATTTATTGAGGTAACTAAATCTTTAATACCGTCGATAACAACAAATCCAATCTTTTCATTTCTGTAGATCTCTTTTTCTATAAATTCTAGGCGTTCATGGGGGCTTAGGCTTCTCAAATGAAAAGCATGCAAATTAGCAGGTTCTTCGACTTTTATTTGATTGCAAATGCGCTTAATTGCAGTTTGAACATGATATTTACCTTGTTCGGTGTCAAAATATAAAACTTCACTTTGATTTTCGGGTAAATTACTCTTAAAACGTCCTAACAGATAATCATCACTTAAAGCAGTAGAAACTGCAATATTTACAAAAAATGATTTTTTAGCCTTTGCTTTTCCGATTATAAGACCAAAGTTTCCAAGTGTACCTAGAATTGCATCGCCTTTCTCTTTGACGTTAGCTAAGCTCCAAGCTATCTGAGGAGCTTGAATAACTTCTTTAACGTCTATTTTGTATTTTTTACGCTGTGTTTCGTGTGACAATTCAGGGGAAAACATTGCATTGTCAATAACTTCTCCTAATTGTGATAGTTCGTTAATGGTTGTAAATTTGTTTTCTTCCATATCTGTTAAACATTAAGAGGTTTAACAGCTTCTAAAACTTCATTGCGTTTATAGTAAACACGGTTGCCTATACCATAGCTTTTAAGTTTCCCGCTTTTGGTATGTTTCCAAAGTGAAGTTTTGTTGATGGATAGAATTTTGCAAGTTTCCTCACGTGTTATTAATTCATTTTGAGAACTTTCTTCCTGTTGAGATGGAGAATTTAATAATGGAATAAGAGCCTCGGCTAATTGCTCAATTGTTATGCCGTTTAATAGTATTTGATTCATAAGCAGTTGTTTTGTTGTCTTGAGTTTACAAAGTAAATGCACTTTCAAAGCAACTGCAATGGAGTAAAATGGTATTATTATGGTATTAAAATGGTATTTTCGGTATAATGAATTATTGGTCGGCGTATTCTGCTCTAAATGATTCCTCAAGTTTGTTTAGAATCTGCTTTTGAACATCTATATAGGTTTCAGATTTTGCAAATTTTGAGATTTTAACCCCTTGTTCTTTTTCAATTAAAGTTTTGTAATCTTTTTGTTTTAATTCAAAGATGTATTCTTTTTTGTTAGTATCATTTTTTAAATAGTAAAGAATGTTGATGTATTTGACTTGAGTATTGTCATTTTTTTTATAATTATTGCAGAGATAGTTAAAAAGAGCATCTGCTTTTTTATTTGATGATTCGCCTAAATATTTATCGTTTAATTTCTTAGAAGAATCTGTTTGATTGTCTTCTTTTCCTTTGTCGAATACCGTTTTTTCGATATATTGTTTATATGTCGAATTTATTTCTTGCCTAACTTCTTTAATTAACTCTTTGTACTTTGTAGCTTCTTTTTTTTTAGAAATGGCTTTTAATTGATCGCTGAAATCGCATTTAAATTCAAGTTTTTCTTCTTCTGGTAATTTATCTAAAATGTAATAATATTGAGCTTTGTATTCCTTTAAGGTGTTTTTGAAATCTTCGTAGCTGATTGATCTGTTTAAATTTAGTTTTATCATATAAAACTCTTTTGTGTCTTTGTAACGATTGTAATAATCTTCCAAGTCCCATGGAAATTGAGATTTAATTTTGCTTAAATAAATGCTATAAATTCGTCTCTTTGCTAAGTCTAGTTCGGATATTGTTTCTAGATTTATATTTGACAAATGTTCAATCTCTTGAATGACAAAGTCTTTGTCGCTAAAATTTATATTGTTGCTTTTCCATTTCTTTAAATTTTCGTTATATACCTGATCAACATTATTTGATTCGAGATCTAAATTTTCTAAGAATGATTTATACATGATATTTGTTCTTTAATTAGCAGTATTTCTTATAACTTCTAATTGAGGTTCTTTTGTTTTTGGGGCTAACTTACTAAAATAGTCTAGCATTTGATAAGCATTGTCATAAGTTGTTTTACCTATGTATGATAAAAACATTCGCTCTGTTCCGTGCGCTGTAATATTCATTAATACGGGGGTCGGAATTTTTCCGTAGAAATTAGTTGCAAAGGAACGACGACAAACATGGGAGCTAATCACTTTATATTTTGGGAAAGTTTTTTTTATTGTTGCAGTACTGGCTTTTAATTTTTCGCGACCAATTGTTGGTTCTGTTAATCCAGCTTCTTCACAAACATCTTTTATGTATTCATTAAATCTAACTAATGATATTTTATAAGGTAATCCAGTATCAACAATTTCTAATGCTTTTGGTAGTAACGGGATTGCAACAAGTTTACCTGTCTTTTGTTGCTTTAGTTCGATTATTTTCATACCGTTTAACTCTTTTATGTTTTTGTCGGTAATGTTCAGTAAATCCCCTCCACGTTGTCCAATTAGACATCCTAATAAAAGCCATTTTCGAGCATTGATTAGTGATTCTCTTTTAAGATTTGCATCTGCTATTAATTCCTGTTCTTCTTCACTAAGAAAGACTACTTCTTCAGGTTCTTTGCTTTCTGAAATTCCTTTAATGCTTTTTACTTGTGATGAGGTTTCAATATCATTTTTTGATGCATCAATGCAAATGGTAGTTATGTTTGCAATGTTCTTTCCTACGTAGTTAATAGAATAGCCTTTGTTGAATAACCAACTTTTATATTTTTCAACGAACTGAAGATTAATGTCGCGAATTATAATGTTCTTATTTTTTAATGCTTCAGTTTGATATTTCTCGATTGTGTTTTTGAAAAGTTTTAAATTTTGAACACGACCTTTACTTAATCCGAGCTCTTTTTTTGCGTTTGATTTGTAAGGAGCTTCATCGATATATTTTTGAATATAGTTTGTTAGAATGTCCAGTTCAATTACAGGTGTTTTGTTATTGAATATGTCTATTTGAATTTGAAGCCATTCTCCAGTTAATTCAATGCCGTTACTTACAGCATCATTATGTGATTCATTTATGAAGGTAGCCAACTTTTCTAATTTCGTTTTTAGAGCTTTTAAATCATCCCTAGCAGTTTTTGGAAGTGCCTTATCCGTACTCCAATCTTTAGCGTTGATTATTAAACCAGTTTTTCTTTTTAATACTGTTTCTCGATTAATGGAGTAACGAACGTAAATATTTGAGGTTTCGCTTTTACTTTGAAGTAGGTATTTAATAGTTGCCATTAGTATGATTTTGAAGAAATCAAATATAGAGCAAAAAAAATATCTAGTCAACAATTAGTCAACTAAAAGTAAATTTAAATGAATTTAGTTGTTTCTAAGTAAATGATAATCTCTTTAAACTCTTTGTTTATTAGTGTTTTTAGAAATATCGAAATTTAGCTAAATACATGGGTTCTGTCCCCTCCGTGGTCACACCTTGGGGCAAATCAGAAAACAGCTGATTTGCCTTTTTTTTAACTATCTAAATCCTTATGAAATGGGAGCATAATTCGCAATGTTTATTGATTCTTGTGGTTCGGCACTCTATTCCGTCAAAAATGAGTTTTTGAGGAAAATCGCACCAATTGTTTTCTTCTGATTGCCGTTGTACCTTCTTCGAATAATGTACCCAAGTTAGAAATACTGCTAACTGTCTTGTTTAGTATGTCTTTACGTTTGCTGTCCTTTTAATCCAATGGTCAATTTGGTTTCGAACCTGCTTATTTTTTCACTTTATTTTTGCGGAATTTTCTTCTTTAAAAGCAGACATATCAAAATCGAATGATGGCATTTTTTGATCCTGAAAAAGAATGAGGCAATAGGTTGTTTCGTCTTGCTCAATCCCGATTCTAAATAGAGCCCGCAACTGCGGCAATACAATGATCATTACCAATTGCTCTTTGGGTTAAAATTTCTTCAATATTGTTAAGTTTTTGGTTCTTCTTCTTTTAATTTCGCTGTAGGAATACCTGTTTTTAAGCAATGATAAGCGATAAATCAAAAGCCTAAGTATATACACGCTTGTCTAATGCTCTTTTTTCGAGGGTATTTATCAGGTTCTCAATATGATTGATAATTGAATTAGATCTCCTAAAAGTTTTGACATCTTGCTCCTAACAACCATTAGAAATGTTGTCTTATAAATTAAATCAGTCAGAAACCAGTTGCATTCCTTTATCAATTTCTTTTCAGATATACCGGCTTCATCTTAACTTATCAGGTAAAAATTGCTCGACCTTTTTAAACCAATAGTATGCTCGATCAGATTTATATCTGATTCCGGTAAACTTTTTTCTTTTAAATAGCTTTTCGATAATCTAATTAGAATTAAAATAGTTTCGTCGTCTATTTGGATCTTGTGATGTTCCTGATAGGTTTTAATAGATTCCCGAATCATTTTAAACAAAGTATCGTCATCGGCTTTTTCCAGTTTTACAATCTCAACATACCCCATAATTCTTACTCTTTCTCAATTCTTTTACTATACTTCACAGCTCTAGGTCAAAACAAAAACGTACAAGGAAATGAGATTAAAGTTGAACTATCAAAAGACAACTATTTTTTAGTTGATATCAGCAGGTTAAAAAAAGTAAATATAATCAGAGGCAACGATCAAAAGTACCAACGGAAATTTGATTTCGGGGGCTATTTTTTCGTCGGGCTATTATTCTATAAATAGCAAAAAAACAATACATGATACTGTAGAGCGTTAAAAAAAAGAAGTTCATAAAAATACATTATATAATAAAAATCTTATAAAAATATTAATTATTTATAAGATTTTTATTGTTATATTTAAAGCGTAAATAAATAATTAAAATCTTTCATTATGTCGTTTTTAACAACATTGACAGTAGCCGGAAAGGACTACAAAGTATTAAGTGTAAGTTACGATTTAACTCAGGAAACAGATGCTTCAGGGCGTCCATCTACAGTAACACGTGGAGGAAGAGTTATGATCGAAGTAGAATCTACAGGAGGAACAGAATTGTTCGAATGGATGACCAACAATTTCGAAAGAAAAGAAGGGTCAGTAAAATTCATCAAGCGTGACTCTAATGCTACCTTAAAAGAGCTAAAGTTTATTGAGGCTTACATGGTGAAGTACAAAGAAAACTTTAATCATGACAGCGCAACTCCTTTAACAGAAAGCTTCATGATCTCTGCCCGCAAGATTTCTATGGGCGGAGGAGAATTTGGCAACGCCTGGGTATAATCCTGGCAGGACTTTATCAAATTTAATGAAAGAAAATCCACTTGGGCTTCCTTCTTTTATGAATTTATTACACAGCTATTTTAATCGAATTATTTCAGGCTGAAAATGATATATCTATAATTTAAAAAATACAACAAATGAGTTTTTTAGCAAAATTACATGTAGACGCAAAAGAATATAATATCCTTGATTTTAATATTCGTTTCAAACAGGACATCGACGCTTCAAGCAGACCAACAGGAGATACCAAAGGAGGTATTGTAAAAATGGTCATTGAGGCAACCCAAGATACCGATTTTTTATCCTGGATGTTAAACAGAGATTTAACCAAAGATGGGAAAATTACTTTTTACAGAAGAGATGCCATGAGCAAAATGAAAGAATTAACATTTGTAAAAGCATATTGTATCGATTACGAAGAACAATTTAGCAGCACAAACGATATTCCTATGAAAATAACGATGGAAATTGTAGCGAAGGAATTGATTTTTGGAGATTCTAAATTTTTAAATAACTGGATAACGATAAACTAAGCTTTAAAAAGCTAACGATATAAAACCACTACATCATGTCAGAAAAAATTGAACAAGTACGTATATTCATAAATGGCTTTGACCATAATGTAATCTATTGTGATTTAAAGCTGTCACAAAAAATGGCAGACCACCATTATTTCTCTTTTTTGTGGCAATTCACCAGTAAGCCGGTAATAAGTCCCGAAGATCAGGAAAAAGCGACCCGCAGCTATATAGGCAACGAAGTGATTTTTACTTTCAGATGTAATGGAATCGAGTTAATGTCCAAAGGAATAATCAAAGGATTAGATTCCAATTATGAATTTGGAAGCCCAATAGGATTACACGTTACAGGGGTAAGCCATACCATCGCCCTGGATGATATGACAAAATCAAGAATTTTTCTCGAAAAGAACCTCCAGGAAATAGCACAGGAATTATTTGCTGAAGAAAGTTCAGGAGAGTTTTATCAGCGAGAAGCAATCCTGCCGACTTACACCAAAAGATTACCTTTTAAAACACAGTATAACGAAAGCAGTTTTGATTTCATGAAACGACTTTCAGCGCAATATGGACAATGGCTTTATTTTGATGGGATGCGCATGCAGTTTGGGCAGACAAAAAACTCCAAAGTAACCTTAATCAACGGAGCCTCGCTGCATAAATTTAAGATACAAACCCATTTAGTCTCCCATAAAACTGCTTTTGCAGGATATGATTACAGCAATGCAGCAACTATAGAAAATGCTGCTGTAAAGACCTCTACAGGTAGCAGAGATAGTTACGCAGCTATAGTTGGAGCTAATCAGGGACAGATAGCACGTCCAGATCTAAGCCACGGAGCATATACCAATAATGCCCAAAACAAAGACGAGATCGATCAAATGGTCGAACTTCAGGCTGACGGAAGAAATGCCAATAGTATTTTTTATAGCGGAATTTCGTATTTGCCCATCGGTGTGGGTCAGGTATTTACAATACAAAATTTAACAGTATCACACGAACTTGTAGCAATAGAAGTTATTCACCATTCGCAGATAAACGGAAATTACACCTGTGAATTCAAAGCTATTCCTGCAGATGTAAAGGCACCACATTATACCAATGTTGAAGTATTTACAAGGGCCGACAGCCAGCCGGCAAGAGTAAAAGACAACAACGACCCCGAAGGAATGGGACGTGTAAAAGTAGAGTATTATTGGAAAGGCTGGAACAACACCAGCGACTGGATGCGATTAATACAACCGTACGCAGGAGATGGAATGGGCTCGCACATAATCCCCGAAATAGGCCACGAAGTTTTAGTAAACTTTGAAGGCGGTAATGTAGATTGCCCTTATGTAACAGGAAGTCATTATAATGGAACTGCAAAATCCGGTCAAACTACACCAAATAATGACCTAAAAGTAATGCGTACCCGCTCAGGAATTATTATGGTTTTTAACGACGCCGAGGGAAGTGCTTTAATCGAAGATCCTAGTGGAAACAAGTATTTTATGGATGGAAAGGGCAATATTTTTGTCACTGCTCCTAAGAATATGACTTTTAATGTTGGAGAGGATCTTACTATTAATGTAGGAAAAAATATGACCACTCAGGTTGGAGAAGATCAAAGTACTGATGTTGGTAAAAATAAATCGACAACTGTAACCAATAAAATAAGCTTGCAAGCTCTGGAATACAAACAAAATATTGATAAAAATAAAACTATGGACATTGGTGGCGACTTGAATGAAACAACTGGAAAAACCACACATCATGCTAATGGTAATATTTTAATAAAAAGTGCGACGGTAGCTAAGTTATTAGGGGCTGAAGATGCAGAAGTTAATATAGGGTAAAATGATAAAGAAATATTATAAAGATTATATTAAAACTTGGGAATCAATATTCAAATTAGAAGAATCATTATGCAGAAGAGATTTTTGGGCTTTTGTTTGTATAAATTATTTGTTCACGTTTATTTTATGGATAAATTCTTTTTCTTCTTTTGGACAAGCTCTTCGTTTGATATTTTTTTTATCTCCTATTTTAGCAGGAGTAAAAAGGATGAATGATTTAAAAATGTCACGATATTATGCTTTTATTCCTTTCTATAGTTTTTACTTATGCTTGTGGCCAAAAGTTAGTGAAGAAAATTTAAGAAAGGTGGGCGTTTTACTAAATCTGAAAACTTTTTTTAAAATAGCACTATTCTCTTTTATGATTGGAGTAATAAACTTTGCATGGTTATTAATACGCCCCAACGATCTTTTTTATGGACTTTATATTGCTTTTTGGATTTGTACTCTTTTATATCCCTCATTAACAATTATAATTATTTTATCAATTAGTATTTTTAAAAAAGAGAGAATTACAAGTGAATACTTATATGTCTATTTTCTATTAGCACTAATTTTTACATTAGTAATAACAGAATCACTACTCTATTATTCCACAAAATAAATTAAGAAAAGACTTAATGTCTACTATTAATAGCAAAAGAAACAAGTACTAGAATGACACAATATCTAAAACTACTAATTTTTGGTATGCTGCTAAATGTAACAGCCTCCTGCCAAAATAAACCACAAAATACAATGTTACAAGACTATACAAAATTACCGGAATTCGAATGGGTCGAAAACCTAAACTGTCCTACAGGTTACCCAATAGCAGTATACAGGGGCGGACTGGAAGGAGATGGAGGATTTGTGAGTTTAAGCGATAGATTCTCGACCGGTATACGAGGCTGGGGTTCCAGCGGAAACGGCACCAGTTATGGAGTTAAAGCTTTGCCAAGCCGCATTAACTGCATCTGGATTTCGTACGCCGAGGACTGTGCCTATTCTATAGATACCGATATTGATTATGTAAGAGCAGTTCAGCTTTTTAAGGAAGGATATCAAGACAGTAGTTTCTTTTTTAATGGAGACGGAGAGTATAAACAAACCACTTTTAGAACTATTTTAGTAGGCTTTGCACCTGGCGGCGTTGTGGTAATCTGGGCTATGGGAGCAGGAAGAACGGTAGAAGTTGGGCGCTATAAAGGCGAAAAATATACCGTTCCTCAAGCAGAGATAGCCAAATTAGACAACCATGAGCGACTATTATTTGATCCTGTTGATCGCAAGAATATCATGCTCAATACCAAAGTAATCCCGCTGGAGGTGCGCGAAGCCAATGCCGGCAAACCCATCCCTTATGGTTTATGGGATACTTATAGAATTAGATATACTTGGCGACCAGTTTTTATTCTAAGAACTGAAGGAGAAATGGTGGCGACCTATTATAATATGTTTAATGGAGAAGCCGAAGAAATATTTGCAGAAGGACTTACAGAAAATAAATTTGAGAAACGGGCTATACCTACAGGCGTAAATTTTGGTTGGAGAGACAAAGATGGACAAGGTTATGGAGGGAGAATTATTTTTGAAGAACAAGAAATTTTTAGTGCGTTTGAGGAAATATACAAAGACAATAAAGAAGGAGAGGCTGAGCTGCAATTTAGTATTAACTACAATAATGATTATGTTACCGTATTGCTTAAGCAAGGCGATAAGGAAATAAGACTGCCAAAAACTGCAGTAAAAACATATTATTCTAGTAAACTAACTTTAAAAAAATAATTATGGGAAAAGCAATTGTTCGCAACACTGGATCAGACGATGATAAAAAAGAGGATGAATTGCGTCTTACTTTCGGGATATTTATTGATGGTACACTTAATAATAAAAAAAACACACAACTGCGCCGATATTCTCGTAACGAAACTGAAAATAGTGTCATAACCAAAGAAAAAAAAGATGCGGATAAAGAGAGAGAACGAGAAGATTATAAAAAAATTAAATCTGGCAAAGCAGTTCATATCCCAAAAGGTTTTAAAAATGCACTGGAATACAAAGAATATCTTGAGGGTGTCAATCGCACTTGGTGGGATGAGCTAGGTACTGAAAACAGCTACAGCAACGACGATACCAATGTAGCCAGAATGTGGAGTTGCTGTGACGAAGATAAAGCCATTTATGTAGAAGGAATGGGCACCAGCGATAATAAACAGGACAGTCAGGATGGATTTGCTTTTGGTTCAGGTACTACGGGTATACGTGCCAAAGTAAGACTTGCCTGTAAGCGAGTAGCAGAACGGATTCAAGAAACCAAAAAAATAAATCCTGACTCAAAAGTAAGCCAAATAACGTTTGATGTATTTGGTTTTAGCCGTGGTGCAGCATCAGCACGTAATTTTGTACATGAAGTCAATACTAAAAGAGAATATGCTGTGAAGCCTATAACAATTCCAGATGGTTTTTATCCTCTAAATAATCATTCTACCAACGATTTTCTGCAAAAAAAATACAGGGACGCTTTTGGAGACGCAGATGGTCTTGAGATAGACCCAAAAGGGTTAATAGATGGTAAGATGCCTAAATGTGGACATTTGGGATATAGTTTGATTAAAGACAGAATATTAACCCCAGATGAGTTAATAGGTATAAAAATTATTGTTCGCTTTATAGGTATTTATGATACGGTTTCCTCTTATTATGAAAGAGGAGCGCTGGGAGCTTATGATGATTCTGGAAACCTCGAAGATGATGGTGGAAAAGTAGTCACTTTCTCTGCCAGTGATTTTGAAGATGATGAAAAAGAACTCGGCCTGCAGGAATTAGAGCTCAAAGGAGATGCCTCTAAGTTTCAAAAAATGGTGCATTTTACCGCTCAGGACGAGCATCGACAAAACTTTGCCCTAACCAAAATCAATCAAATCCCCGATAGGGCAATTGAAAAAAACCTGCCAGGGGTACATTGTGATATAGGCGGTGCCTACGAAAATGAGGATAAAGAGATTGTAGATGAAATAGCTACTAATATAAAAGATGGCCTATACAGAAGAAAGGAATTTAAATGGAAAAAACCTGCTAGTTTCCTATATTCATTACTACCAGATCTTCCGGAGCCATTAGGTTTAGCAGCAGTAAGACAAGATTTAATAGATCAATACTGGTATTTGCCCCCAGAATTAACTATAAATCCCGACTTCTTCTACATGAAATTAACAGGGAAAAGAACCGTAAGAAAAGAGTATAGTTACATACCGCTTCATTTTATGGAGGAATATTGCAGGCAGACTAACATGCGAGAATATATAACATTACCAATAGCTCCAAAATATCCGCTTGGTAATTCTTTTCTGGAAGGAGTAAAAGAGCACCTGCATGATTATGTTTTTGGAGATGCTCCCGAATGGAAGTTTAAAAATGATGCACAGCTGGAAAAAGAAAAGTATGAGGCTGAGGAAAAAGCTAAGCAGGAAGCTAAAATAAAAGAAGCGGAAAAGGAATTTGAGAGACAAAAAGCTAATTGGAATTCAATAACCATGAAGCAAGATAATCTAAATCGCGAAAAATACGAACCAAAAATCCAGGATAAGGTACTTATAGATCTCGAACAAAGTAAAGAGGTGAAACCTACAGAACTCGAGGAGATTGTGGTTTACGGGTATAGTAAGCAAAACGCACTAAGAAAATTGCGTCACGAGTACCTACATTGGTCTTCTCATAGAGATTGGTTTGGTATGGAACCACCTAATGCGAATAGAAAAAGAGCATCTTTTCCAAAAAAATAATTGAAGCATGATATCGCTAACCTGTTTTTTACCGGAATCTTATTTAGAAAATATTTTAAATAAAGTACAGCCCTATAAGTTCACAACCAGAACAATAGACAGGTCTAATAAGAACCGAATTATTGAATCTAAACTTATTCGAGATGTAGAAATTACATATATGGGCAAAAGGAAAGAGCTTTTTGTTTTTCACGTATTAACAACCAAAGCTGTTATAAAATCTGATCAGGCCATACGAAATGAAAAACTCTTAAAAGAAGATGTTTTCGCATTTGGCATTGTAGTATTAGGAGCAAATGAAAAGGGAGAAATTGTAAAAGTTTACAACCTTAATGAAATGAAAAACAGATGGAACAAAAGAAAGCAAGAATTAAGGGAGCATAATTCTGGGTATGAATTTGATTTTTTTGTTGATAGTATTGAAAATATTCTAAGCAACGAAGAAAAAATGCTTTTTTTTCTGAACTCTAAGAACATGTTAGGTTTGTATTTTAATGGATTCTTTGGCAAAAGTGATAATAATGAAATACCTAAGAAAAGAACAACTTCTATACTTGAGTATGATGATCTTGAGGTTACTGAGCAAATATGGGTTGATAAGAAAGTTCCTAAATTTATAATTACAGCACAAAAAAGTAATGATGAAATTAAAAAAATCATTACTACCAAGGATGAAATAGAAAAATACGAAGGCGAATTATTGTATGACAAAAACAATCAATTACTAGATGGATTCTTAGAAATAGAAGATAAAAACAAGAACATAAAATACGGTATATCATGGGTTGGATAAAAGATATGTTTGGAGAAGGCAGTAGCGATCCAAATCATTGGGATAAAAAGTTCAAAGAACGCATGGCAAAAGAGCAAAAGGAAAAAGAGGAAATCTTTGACATGAGCAAAAACGTAGATCAAATAAACGAACGTAGGGCAGATAATGCAATAGAATATCGAATAGCACAAAAAAAAGGACGTGAGCAAGAAGTTGAAGAAGAAAGAAAAAAAGAAGAAAAAGCTTCTGATGACTTAAAACTTGTTATCGATACCGCAAAACTGCAATGTGATTTGTGTACTAATCCTATTGGAGATCTTAAAGTCAATTTTCGTACTCCTACAATACAAGGTAAGAAAACCGCTACTGTAAAAGAAAAAGATATGAAGAGCCTTATTTTTAAAGGCAATTGTAAAAAAAGCCCTAATAGCTCTAGCCCATGCGCATCCGTAATGCAATTAGGAGATTGGAAAGATGTCGGAAATGTAAAAGTTCAGGAACAATTTCCTTTACTTCTTAAAAGCACAATAAAATGTAATTACGGAGGTATTGATATAAAAATTACAGATTGCGGTCAGCGTAATGAACCATCGGGTATTGATGCAGTACCAAAAGAAGCAAAAAAGAAACAAATTCTTAGTGCAGTTTGGATGTGTGCAGAAATGAAAGAAGAAATAGAAAATGCAAGTTTTGGACAAACAGTAAGTATTCTGGCAAAAACTAAAAATTACAGTGAAGGAGAGACATTATCTTTAGTCGTAACAGAAGTTAACGATAATGATGTGGCTGAAGGAATTAAAAAAATAACAGTTACAGGTAAAGTAAAAGCAGATGGGTCTGTTGAATTACGAGAAGAAGTTAAAATTGGTTTTGCTACAGCCAAACCTACTGAAACATCACCTCAGGAAGCAACACCTCAGGAAGCAACAAAACTAGAATATAAAAAAGATGAAATTCATTTAACTCACGAAGGTAAAAGCTATACAAAAGCTGAATGGAAAGAATATCAGGACAATTGGCATGACGAAATGGAGAAAAGAAATACTGGTAAGAAAAAAGGATTTTGGGGATAAATAATTTATATAAACGGGATTGATAAAATTATCAATTTTGGAAAAAAGGTGTATCAAACATATCTAAATATATTTTAAAATGGATGTATTACAAATTTCTGGTCTAAATGGTTTTACAGGAGAACAATTACGGATTAATCCAAGCGGATATTTTTATACAAAAGAAGGAGTTTACCTTGGTAAAACTGATACAGGTGATAATGTTTATATTACTGATGAATCAAGTTTTTTAGAGATAAAAAAAGGCAAAAATGTTTCGAAAGACAAAATTTTTTATTTTACAGAGAAATCAGAATTAAATAATGAAAAATTTCTCAATAGAGCAAACTGGGCTTTTGGAGAAGGTGGAGGTGCTTTTGCAGACAGATATGCTATGACAATAAAAAATCTTAGGTTAGCAGGTAGCTCTGGTTATGGACCACGAGCTTTTGAATCAGATGAAGCAATGTACAAAAGAACAATGTCTCATGGTAAACCCGCAAAAACATTGTATCCAGACTATCTAAATGGAAATTACAAAGGAGCTAATGCACAAGCTTTTGCATTAGCTAAGCGGAATTTAACAGATTTAAACAAAAATGAAAAAATGAATATAGCAATTAAGGCTGTAATTAATTCGTTTAGGGATGACTCGAAGAATGAAGGCTATAACAACTGGAGAGGATCTGGTGATACATTATATAGCGAAGAGGAAAAAAAGGAGGCAGACAAAAGTAGAGGTAAAATTACAATAGATGAACTAAAGAATAAAGGGAAGGTATATGGTTACGTGAATACACGAAAAGACCATTACTGGGAAACCGTCGGGAAAAAATATAGAAGACATTCATTTTTAAAAATTTGGTATGAAAAAAAATAATTTATTTATAATCGTTTTGATGCTTTTGCATTTCGCTTCTTTTGCTCAGGCAAACAAAATAAAAATTAAATATTCCATTAAAAATGAAAAGACTTTTAAATATAAAGGAAAAGTTATTGATGGAGATACTTTAACGGGATATGTACCATCTAAAAAGATTTTTTTTAAGAATAAGCAAAACCTAAAATTGTATTTTATTGATGATCAGGTATTTTTAAATAATCAACTGCTTTACTGTTTTAAAAATGTTCAGTATTATGAATCTTTATTATTTATAAGTGCCAATAATAAAGAATACTTATACCTCTATCCTCATTATTATGGGCGTGTTGGACCATATATTTGGTATGAATTAGGTGTTTTAATTGAGATTAAACCAACACCTGTAATAAAGGAGAATATGGATTTTTTTGAGGATTATGAACTAGACCGTTTACTAAAATTCAAGAAATATAAAATTAGGAATTTAAAAAACAAATCATGTGATGACGGATCTATTGATTAAGTTTTCTTGGGATAGAATTAAACCAAACAGCTATATTTTTAACCCCTTAATTTGCGTTTGTTATGATGAAGCTTAAACGTATATTAAGTATTTTTTTATTTTTATTAATGCATCAAAATGTATTTTTGTCAGCAGTTTAATAATAGCAATATGCTATTATTTGAAAAATCAGATAGTGTCGTTGTATCCAATATATTTTATCGAGGTAAAGAATTTAATGCGCCTTTAGCTATAAATATCATACCCGCTAAAAGAGACAGTATAACAGGTGAGTTAACACTTCCCTATAATGAGTTTAAAGAAGAAAAAGATACAATTTTTGAGAAATCTAGGAAAAGATTAACGAAGAATCAGATTTCTACATTAAATAGTTTTTTGCAAAATAAAAAATCATATTATAGTACCGGTGTCGCATTATTAGGTCATTATGATATTGAAATTAATTACTACGAAAAAGGTGTTGTATTTCAATTTTTAAGAATGTCATCAATAACAAATAAAATTACTATTTATAGAAAAGGATGTAAAAGAGTTACTGATAAAAATAAGCAAGAAATAGATCCATGTTTATTTTACGGTAATGTAAGTAAAAATTTTAAAAAGTACATTTTACAATTAGCAGTAAAATAAATGTTCCAATAAATTAGTAAATGAGACAAGAGCGAATAAAGGACAGAGTACTAAAAAGAGCAGCCAGATCCTGGGGATTTTCGGACGTGGAGATGGAAACCTCATTTGATCCGGTGGTAGCCATGATGCTAAATGCATTGTCTTATGAGTTAGAAAAAATTGCACATGAGCTTGAAGATTCAAAGACTCGCGTAGTTGAAAGAGTACTAGAGGTTATGTTTCCAGAAGTTACTGCCGGAGCCAGACCAGCCAGAGCAATTTTGCATGCTATCCCTGTTGATAATAATGTAAAAGTTTCCTTGCAAAACCAAATGACAGTAAACAAGAGGATTCATAATATTTACAATCCGTTGGAACCAATAGTTAAAGAAATAGCACTTTCACCAACTTTGGAAGTAAAGCTATCTTCTTGCGAGATCAAGTATATTGCGTATGAAAGGAATTTACATATAGTTTCCAATCTTTTTTATAAAGACTCTGTTCGGGATTACAAACAGACTTTACCTTCCGGGATTGTTTTTTTGGGTATCGAATTAAGCGATAATAACGTACTCGAATTGGAGGATTTAATGTTGTATATCGATAGTAATAACACACACCAGACAGAAATGTGTCATTACTACCTAAAACAAATGAAATGCTTTCATGATGGTACTGAAATTAAAGTTGAAGAAGGTTATAATGTGCCGATAAATCGCAATATAATCAATTGTAATTATACACATCTTACTGAGGTAATGCAGGAAGTAAATGAGTTCTACTTTGATAATTTTTATACATTAAAAGGGCAGTTAAAACATAAATCTGTAGACAAATATAACGCGGAGCATATTGCGTTTAGCGAAATAACGAATAAAAGTGACAAACCTCTTATTTGGATAAAAATGGTTTTTCCAGAATCCCTGATACCTCAAATACTGGATAATATTTCATTTGCCGTTAATTGCTTTCCAGTAATCAATAAAAAAAAACATATTATAAATAATCCACTGAACGGGTTTTTATCTTATGTAGCGCTGGATACTGCTAATAACATCTATTTGGATATCGATACTGTTATAGATTCATCCAATAATCATTATGAGATAAAAGAATTCAATGATGGTGTTATAGAAGAAGGAAATGCCGTCTTGCGGACAGGAGGAGTTTCTAGATTTGATTCCAGAAGTGCTTCTGAATTACTGCAGAATGTACTGGGATTATTAAAGGATGAAAGTTCTTCTTTTTCAGGTATTGGCAATGATTTTATAAATGACTCATTAATAAAAATAAACCAGCTTTTAGCTTCGGTAGAGCAACGAGCTAAAGAAAGCACTTTTTCTAAAAATAATGACTATTACTTAATGATCAAACCCTTGGGAGAAGATTTGAAAGGCAAATTATGTACCATAAATTATTGGTCGACTTGTGCAGAGGAAGGAAATAATATTAAAGCAGGTACAGTTCTGGAATCCAAGGGAGATTTATCTTTTGTTAGTAAGCAAACTATATTAGTTACAAACACAGTTGGTGGTAGGAATAAGCAAAATAATAAAGATAGAATCCTGGCTTATCGTAATGCTTTACTAACACGTGGTAGAATTGTAACTATAGCCGATATAAAGGCTTTTGGATTTAGTTACTTTAAAAGTTCTATCACTCATATTAAAGTAGAAAAAGGAACGCGAAAAGAAATTTCTATAAAAGCAGGATTTAGCAGAACAATAGATATTTATTTAAAAATAAACGCGGTGGAAAAAGAACATTTATCTGTAACTGAGTGGGATTATCTTTGCGAGAGCTTTATGAAATATCTAAAGAACAATTCATCGAATGTATTTCCTTACCGATTGTTTATTGAGGATTAGTCTTAATTATAAATAAAAAAAATTAAGTCATCTTGTTTAAAATATGTCCAATTCTAATATGTAATCTTTAAATAGTTTTTCTTTTCAAACTTCTTTCAACTCGCTTAAAATCTGAAAATCTTCAAGTAAAAGGTTCTA
>Ga0247817_10000364_pt1 | contig 26284 bp, 27 predicted proteins | sample UWRJL212509R1_FD_178010 | JGI IMG/M metagenome (GOLD analysis project Ga0247817, IMG submission 178010) | Plant litter microbial communities from Arlington Agricultural Research Station in Wisconsin, United States - UWRJ-L212-509R-1 | ecosystem: Environmental > Terrestrial > Plant litter >...
AATTCGATAATTCTTCATCGACCATATAATCAAGTACAATATAGCTATCCGGACTCGATGGATATACTCCGATCCTGTTTATTTCCAAAATCTGAAAGAATCTTTTTGTATTATCCAGAGCAGGATCTGTGCCTTTTAGCAGCTCTTCAGGATCCTCTGCAAAAAAGTCTTCTAAATGTATCGTTATATATTCCGCTACATCGCTTCCATTTTTATAATCATCCATGATCCACTTCCAGGATTGGCTAAGCAGAGTTTCAATCGAATCCAATGCAGCATTCAATGTTGAAACTTCTTCTCCGGTTAAACTTTCCTGTTCAAAATTGAGATCGATTTGAATCTCCTTATCTCCTATTGCAATATCTCTGGAATAGTAATTTTCTACTTTATCTGGATCGATGTTATCAAAAAAAGTAATTGCCATAATTTATTTTACTGATTTTTATAGTGTTTATACGGTATTCACTAAAATTAAACAAAATGATAGTAGAAAAAAGGAAAAAGCGCTGTATTTGTGCTGAGGCTGTATAAAAATCAAATGCAGTGTCCTCGCCGAACAAATGCAGCGGGTAAGCTGTACTATTATGAAGGTCTTTTATGTCAAAAACATATAAAATACTTCTCGAATGATTAATGCTATCGACTAGTATTGATAGATTTTTATGTTATCTCCCTTTTTAATTTTGCCGGTATAAGGATCAATATGTATCAACCTGCAATGATCACAATATTGAATAGAAACTTCCCAAAAGTATGAAACCACTTTTTGTCCTTTATAAGCAGAATCATATATTTCATCTCTATTATTTCCTAGTTTCGCATATGCATTATCTCCATCAATGCGGTGCTTTTTACCAATCCGGAGAGCTTCTGCATAGGTAACCTTAAAAGAACCGTTTAGCAGCTTTTTATAGCCCATCAACTCATCGAATTCAAAATGAGTTGGCGGAACATCTACTACACACAAACTATCTGCTTGTAAATAAAAAAAATCGACATATATACCTTGCTGATAGATCTTGTAATTCATATGATACGCATCCGGAAGGAAATCAATCGTATCAAGGTAGTCTGTAAGTGTGTAATTATGCTTTACATCTACTGAACTATACTGCAAATCCCATTTGATATTTGTTTCGAAGATTGAATCTCCAAAGAAATTTCTCAGAAAACGATCGGCATTTTCATGCGCAAGAATCATTCGTCTTTTGGTTTCAGGCTCAGCGTTGATACGACTCAAGAGATCTGTTAATGAATCTTTATCTGATGCATCAGCATGCTGTACAAAGGATGTATACACTCCCAATAGCAGTAAAATCAGTATGATCACTTTTTTCATTTCTTATCTATCATGATCTTTCCATCTTTGCTGACGTGTATCACCGTTTCACCTAAACCGTGTACGATAGCACCATTACCATCATCCCCATCTGTAGCCATGTCTTCATTGATATGAATATCGTAGTTTGTATCTATAGAAAAATCCATCATAGTAACAGAATCTATATAGTACTCATTTTTAATATTGATCATATGTGCTTTTTGATTTTTAGGATCATAAAAAATAATGAAGCCGCAGGTTATATCGCCAAAATTCTGACACATTTCCATCTGATTCACGTTATCGTTAAAACGGCAAGAGAATTCAGTGTAGTACACCTGATACATATACAGATCCGGCAATCTATTAGTGTATGTATATAGTTTAAGTAAATCTTTTCTGCTCTTAAAATTGGAATCGAATCCGCTTTCTAACGGATAATAAATAATGGTATCAACCACCGGCATCCGGAAATAGATATCCTTTGCTGTTTTGAGGGACTTGAATGGAAGCTTGGTAATGGGTACTGCTTTCTTGGAAATGATAGAGTCCAATCGTAAGCGTATTCCTGTATCTATTTGCCGGGATGAATTTAGGATGGTATCGAGCTTGGCCGTTTGCTTATATGTTTCTGAAATATCGCTATCGACAACTGTATCTGTGGGTTGTTGAATCGTATCCTTTTGTACTATTGCCCTTACTGTATCTGTTTGCTGCTGCTGTTCGCTCTTTGGAGTGTTGCAGGATATTAAAAAATATATAAATAAAATATAGTAGGTTGTTTTCATGGAAAGGCATTGAATATGTAAAAACAAATATTAAAGGAGCATTATATAATTCCCTAAAAAAACTGCTTGATCATTTTTATTTAGAGTATCCTATATCGTTTTATATGAAACATGCATCATAAAATACTATTATGCTAAAATTAAACAAAATGACAGTAGAAAAAAGCGCTGTATTTCTACAGCGCTTTTCATTTAGGTTACCAGCGATCATGTATCGCCAGACCAAAGCCGGGAGATATGGAGTTCATCTGCCCCGGCCAGGAATCGCTTAGGATATTATTATTATAATGAAGTTATATACCGTCTGTTTCGCGATCCGGAACATCCTTCTTTTTATTAAAAGGCTGAGGTTTCATACGAATCTCCGGACTACGATCTTCTTCAAATTCATGTTCACCAATCGCAGTCTGATCAGCAGCTTTGAGGTTCGAACTTTTTTTTCGGTCCTTATTTTCCAGCGTATCTCTTTTATCTGAATAGTCTGAAGGTGCTTTGGGCTGTTTTTTATTCTTTTCCATAGTGGTATCTGATTTTATATATTTCAAGATCCGCTAAAAAATGAAAAAAGGTATTACATGAGAGCAGGGAAATGTTGCATGATTATGAGCATCGTTTTGAACATTATTGATTCCAATTACTTCCCTGGTCGGAATGAAGAGATAATTGCCCGGCTCATCGGTAGAAGAAGTGGCCCTGATTAGAATATTTTCATTTCAGATGACTCGAATCCCGTTTAATAAACATTGGATTTGCGTTGTATTCAAATCGCACTCCATCAATTGTATAATCACCCATGTCGCATCCCCACCCTTCTGAACTCTCTGTATATTGTGCCCACATGACCATTTTCATATTTGCCAAAACAAAAGGTTCTTGTCCCGGTACAATGAAATGATAGGTGTGTTTTGTATGCATTGTCCTTGTAATCAAAAATGAACGATTCTTTTGTTCTATATCATGTGGACTTTGAGCCTGCCTTACAAAAACTTTAAATTTATCAACAAGGATTGTATCGTTAAATTCTTTCACTAAAACTGAGTCGAATTCATTATTGTCAAATCCTCTAAAGCCGAATATAACATTGGCAAAAGTATCTGTCTGAGAACAGTTTTGATCAAATTCTTTTCGTTGTTCATCTGTCCACTCTTTCCTGGAACAAGCCATGGTTACAATGATCCACATCGTAATGGCAACGAAGATTTTAACTATTTGTATGTCCGGCGTAATTCTCACATCCATTTTAAATACACATGTAACGAAAAACTTGATTGCTCAATCTACCCGTAGTATTCTGTATGTTACAGATCCCGGTTGGAAAATTATAATTCTTTGTGTGAATGCAATTATATTTTATCGATCCCTAATATTTCAGCACTCATACTCACAATGATAAATGCCCAAAAAATAAATCCTACAATAATTACAGCAATCTGCCTTCCATTATAAGAATGCTGTTCTACAGTAATAACATCTTCTGAATGCAGTTTAGCATAATTGAGCGCTTGGAATGGAGGAATAAGAAATACAAAACTCAGGACCGAAACTATCCAATAGTTGCCTGGTAACCTTGAAAGTAAATTGGTGATCACAAATCCGATAAAAAGGAATGTTGGTGTATAATCCTTCGCTATATGACCTTTTGAAGATGCGCCATTCATGATTTTAACAATCAAAGCATGTAAAAAGAATATACCAAACAATGCTCTTAATACAGGATAAATATCCAATTTTTCTTTTTGCTGAAAAAATCGCCAGGATTTATACATCCACCAAACTTCATACAAACCCAGGCTTATAATAGATAAAAAGATGAATTTATTTAAACTTATTATGTGCTGAACTTCGATATCAGAAGTCTTGTCGGTTTGCTCACCATCTAAAATTGAATCCAGATTTTCCATATATTTTTCCGTAATGAAAGTTTGTTGTATCAGATTGCTTAAAATTAAACAAAAAGATGTGCTATTTCTTAAAAGATAATCACATAATTCCAAACTCTCTGGCTGCACAGAGGTCCGCGGCGGCGGCGGATGGTGTCTTTTATTTCCCAGTCTTTGACTGGTTTATTAAAAATGCAGTCAAAGACTGCCAAATGATACACGCCAGTCTGGAGACTGGCGCGAGGAAAGCCCCACAAACTACGGTTACAGATAAGACTTGTATTAATAAAACCTATACGCTTTGCAGATACAGTATCTTCGCCAGAATGATGTATAAGGTTTCATCATCTTCTATAGGCAACCGCAGTTTTTTATCTGACTTTAATTTCTTTATATCCGGTATGAGATTAATATGCTTTTGTGTTTCGTTTGCTTGTGCAAATCCACTATTCAAATTGATCTTATAATCTTCGCTTTTACCATTTATTATAACAAAGTTGCCCTCAAATTTCTGAATGTTTAGTTTTAACACCGGAGCCAGTTTTTCAATGATCTGTTTTCTGATCTTTGCATTTGCATTGTCTGAAAATAATCCTTGATGGTATTCTGTCCTGTAGTCCTGGTATTGCTGTTTGTTTTCTGACAACTCTACATTGTTAGCAATACTGGTGGTTGCAATAAAAAGATCTATATCTCTGCAGATCTCAGAAAGTGTTACTACAGGAATATCAGACAGTTTAATTTTTTCAAACGTCTGTTTAGGCTTATAGTCATTTATTTTGGTTGAATTATCTAAGGTGAAATACAATTGCTTGGTTGGAATCGCAGCGCTGAATCGATCGTAATCACATGTTAAATGCACAGTAATATTGAATGGTTTCAAATACATGCGTGGCCAGTTAACACCTTCATGTACATAGGTAAAAATCCAGCCTGTATTGTTGGCTATCGCCATCAGTTTATGAGTTTCTAAGAAATGGTGAGCAAAACGGGGTGTTTCAACCAATTCCAATTCTGTTGAAGAGAATGGGTAACTCTCCCTGAATGCCTGTCTTTCGTTTTGAACAATGGTATTTGACCACAAATAATTCTGCCATTTACTGATGTTTTCCTGATCATTTGCAACAGGGTGCCACAAAGAGATCTCATCTTCCGGATTTGAGACTACAGGCTTATTATCGGCATCCAACAGTTGATGATCAATTAGAATAAAATCCTTTTTCAAGGTTTTATTCGTCCATATCAACGTTTCAACATGCGGATAGATCAAGGCGTTGCCGTTGATGTATGTATGCCAATCCGAATACTTCCATACTCTATCGTACAGCCAATATGTTTTTATACGTTTGCTTAGATCGGTAAAAACAGAATTGACCTGTTTGATCTCTTCGTTGATCTCTTTTAATTCTTTTGATAACTCTTCCGACAGATCCGATGGGGCTTTCTTCAACGTATTGCCTTCTTTATCCTCAAACCTCTTTACAAGTTTTTTCTTTTCAATGGAAGCGATAAGTGTATAATCTCCTATTTCAAATATCCGCTCCCCATTATCAAAGCCAAAGTCAGGTATGGATTTGTCGGCTAACAATTGCTCCGGTATTGTCGACGTTTCTTTAAACTTGTCAATGCTCTTCTCCAATGCTACAGCAAACTTATTGTATTTGGTTTTGTTCCTCATGATATTGAGAATACCAAAAGCTTCTTCTTTCTGCGTTCCTACCAACGCTTCTAACACTAAGTTTCCTGTAGCCGTTGATTTAGCACCGATGCCATAAATCTTGGTATACGAATGTTCTGCAATAGTCTTTAGAATACTTAACGATAGATCGTTCGGAGATATATACGCACAAGACCATATCAGACCTTTGAGCGCATTCGCATAGGTATCAAAAAACCAGGACTCTTCTTTTATGGATAGTGAGATCAATACCTGCAGTTCTTTAAAATATTTTTCCGTACCGAGTTTTTCAATTGCTTTTCTCAGCTCCGCGAGCCAGGCTGCAGGGGCTTTTTTGCCTTTGGGACATTGGCAGATCACATGCATGATTTCGTACCACTGCTCTTTTGAGCTTAATTCATCGATGTATTTATCTTTAAACCACTCCCAATTTATGTCAGAAAGAAATATATTATCACCGGCAGATTCCTGCGCACTATTTAATTGAGCCTTTTTAAATTCTTCAAATGGAACATCTGTTTCTACAGTAAAAACGGGATGCAGATTTTCAGAAGTTTCCAACTTCGATTTAAACCATTCAAATGTATCATGAAAAGTTCTTGAATACCACTTAACCATATTTTGTTCTATCAGATAATTCTGATTAAAAAATACGTATTCGTTTTTGTTCATGAACGCGAGTGCATATAACAGGTATCGATGCTTATGCCAATCCGGTGCTTTTAATATCAGAGGAATTGCCACTAATCTGTACGCACTGGCATTGGCTGTTAATAGCTCGTTTATATCACCAATTAAATTGCTGCGTGAAATTCCGATATCTTTGCCGGCATGATTGATGACAAAAATCTTCTCTTCCGTTTCATTGTCTTCGTTGTAATACGTTTGTTTCGTTACTTTTTTCAATGCCACCGGCACCAACGTATTCAAGTTCTCAATAAAGCTTTTTATAGTAGTAAACGATTTGTCTTTTACATCATGTACTAAGGTGCTGAAGTCAAAGTTATTTGTAGTAAAATAGAACTCACTTAACTTACTTAATAAGAAGGCGCGCTCCTGAACATTTCCTACTGAATTGTTTGCTATGGCTCTCAAAATAGAAAGGCCCTGTGGAAAAGGCGCTATCTTGATTCTATTGAAATAGAGTGTTTCATACTGTTGAACAATACGATCCCTGTATGTTAATTGAGAAGAACTGTTTTGCAATAAAGGGGTTACTATACAATTGAAGATCAAATGTGCATTCCGTATCTCATTTTTGAGCACAGAACTGCGTTCTTCCCCTTTAGATAATAAAAAGTCTATCTTATTTTCCAGCCAATCGGTTGGGCATACCAATCCTTTTGTAAGTGCGGTGAGCAACAATACCCAATATCGATCCTGCTCGTATAAATGTTCATATTTTAAATAATAAATAATATGTTCCAGCATGAGCAACTCATTGCCTTTAACTGCGCTTATAAGATCCTTGGCCTGCTTAAACGTATCAATGCTTAGTTTTGCTTTTTTATCTATCTTCTGATACGTCAAAAAATCATTTAAAATAAGGAACATTTCCTTATTCAGATTCGCTTTATAGATTTGATTGTGTTCCTGTATACTCTTTTCAAAAGCGGCATCCACAAGATCATCGTATGGACTTACGGAAACTATCTCTTCGGTATCTTTTATGCGCTTTCCATTTTCATCCTTCTCATAATTATATTTTGTCGCAGTTGATACAGACAATAAAAACATCATATACGGTTTCTCTTCAAATGCTTGTGCATTTAAATAGTTAAAAACAGTATTGAAATACGCAGGATCATTTTCAAATTTGAGCTGCGCTATACTGCCCGGCAGATAACTTAAGTTCTGATCGATCCGTGCATGAATAGCGTGGTAATACCGTGCAATCTGAGAACCGATGGTTAGCGGACGAAACAGATCCGGATCTTTCTGAGCCAAGCCCGCATGACTATGCCAATGCGTGACAGTGCTTTTTAGACTGGTATTATCATTGCTTGCAAAAAATCGCTTTAAGAATTCATTATTGGGATTGTGATACATTAAATACAGAAAAGCGAATTTTAAGTAATATCCTCGCCGAACCTGTTCATAGTTGTTTTCAAAGTATTTATTTTCGTTTTCTAAGGTGCGAAAAGCTTTTACAATTGGTTCGAAGAATTCCGATTCAAATTTGGCAATGCTTATGTTACTTTCGCTGAACCAATCAAACAACAGATCGTAAATTTCATTTGGAATTTTATTATCCAGCTTTGGATTTTCTAGTTTAAAAATCTGTTCTAAAATATTCATAATGTTGTAAAGGAAATAGAATCTATTTTAAATGTATTGATAAAAGTAATTGTTGAATCCGGTGCAAGTGAGATCGGCTTTTCAAGATCCTCAATAATTTTATCATCTACAATAACGACAATGTTTTTTGATTGAATCGCTGCCAGTAATTTGTAGGTAAGCAATTCAGCATCTTCCTGATGTTCCCACGCCGGTAATTGTAAACGGATGTATTTTTTTATTGTTTCAATTTCATCGGCAGGAATATCCTTCAGGTTCTTATACCCGATCTCGTCTAACAGCCGCTCTATCTCAATGATCTCTTTTTGTCCATGGGTATAATTGGTAAACAATTCAAAAATCAAATGGAGCAGCGAATTGAATTCGTACGTAAAAAGGCTTTTCACATAGCCTTTTTGTTTTTGCTTTAGTTTACTTACCTCTATTGATGCCATAGGTTGTTTTATATTCAATGATCAAAGTCTCTTTCTCTTGGTCACCTTATCAAAAGTAGCAACTACACTATTTCGGAAAGTAAGCAATAACCAGCCTGCCATTCCCACAACCCAGCCTGCCCAGCCGATGTTGTGCGTAACGGAGATGATGTATGAAGCAATTACAATAGCAGTACCGAGTATGTACAGGGAATAACATATGATCTTATACCAGTCGTGGTCTTTCTTTAACTTATGCAGTTTGATAAAATCATCGATGTTTTCAGTTTTAAATTGCCCGTTAAAGTCGTCAAAATTATCATCCTCTTCTTTTATAAGTAATCCTTCTTCACAAAGTCTTTTTACAACTAATCCAAAATCGTCACTTGAATGAATTTTATTATGTGTTAAGATGTCCCGCACAGAGCCATTGTCATTATTGATCAGATCGAGAATAATAAATTGAGACGCATTCTTTGAATCTATATGAATCGTCTTTTTTCTCTTTTTTGTAATAGACTGATGAATGTGACCAACCATCTCAAATAATATTCCTGTTTCATCAGAAATTTTGGTTATAATTCTTATGTAAAAATTAGGGTCTTTATCTTCCGGGTTTATTTCTGACATATGTAAATGATTACGTACAACACGCACTTATTGTTTTGTTGCTGAAACATGTCTCAGGAAATTGTATTTGAAATCAAAACCCAGTAACGAATTGTCGCTGCTGCCATTGGCTTGTTCAATTGAGCAAAGTTGCGCCTTCGCCTCGACGAATGGGCCAACCACCAACAAATCTATGATGTTAAATCATTACAACCAATTATTACAACGTAACTATTCGGAATTTGTAATCTATTGTCGTTTAGTTAAGGTTGATCAGGGATAAACAGTTCTCCATTCTTATTCATACCCTCTTAATACCTGTAATATAAAACTCCATATCCGCCATATCGTACTATTGGCAATCCATCCGAATATTCATATTGATACTCCCCAATACTTTCTTTTCCGTAATGATATGATTTAAACTTTACAACATTATTGGTAGAACAAAAAACCGGACGGGAAAAACTATTCCAAAAAATAGCAGTTGATTTAATATTAAAACAGCCAAATAATTTCTCATTTTTATCCAAACGTACTAAGTAGGGTTGAATAAATGAATCATGTGTATATGACGTGCGTTGAACAATTGCGGTGTCGCCTATTCTGCGATGTAATTCCAAAATTATATTATCCTGTTGATCATACTGAAGCTCTGTATATTCGTTATTTATCAGATCATAATAGAATGCTCTTTTAGTAACCTTGTCATAATGGATAGAATCACACACGCGTTCGCCAAGTGCGTTGAAACGTACTGATTTATACAGCAAATTATCTTCATTGAAATAATACTTTTTGTAATCCTTAGCAATTTGCTTTTCTTTAAACTCATGAATTCTTTTCAAAAGTATCGTCTTATTCGAAAAATCATAGATTATCGTATCAATGTCTATCCGGATTACATTTTCTGCACCTGACGAATCAGCGGTGCCGGTTCCAATATAGGTATTGTATTCAATCGTAGTAGGCAACCCTTCTTTGTATGTAATTCTATGCTTAATTCCAATCGTATTAATGTCAGATAATATTAAAACATTGTCTTTTTTATTATTACAGGAAATCCCAAATAGAACAACTACTAAAACTAAAATAACTCTCATGTCTGGTTTTTATGGCGTACGACTTCTGTACGTGTACTAGGTTTAAATGTTCATGCTTATCATGCGATTTGTATATTCGGTGCAGACTGCTATTGTCTGGTAAGTGTCAGATCAATGAAGTCTGTCCATTGGCCGCCCTCTCCCTGCACAAACCACTTCCCGACGACTTTTGTATTCGCATCATCGATCCTTCCTTCAAATTTTATTTTATCTCCGTTGATGCTAAAAATATCAGCACTCATACATGCTGTCATAACCCCACTTTCTCCTTTTGAATTATAGTATTGCATATTTGCTTTTTCAGGCGTATTGTCGAAAGAAATAATTTCAAAGGTCTGACTTTTTTGATTGCCCATCGTTACATCGGCTTTATGAAGAATATAGTTTCCGTCGAGAATGAATTCATAACTGTCCGTACCGATCAATGCTGATTTTTCGTTGCCTGCCAAAACTACGCCTTCGGTTTTCCAGGTACCGATCAGTCTTTTAAAATTGCTTGTTTCTTTATTCATGGTGCTTGATCTTATTCTGGTAAAGCTGTTCGGGATTTGTGTAATATCAAACTTTGATAACGGAGATTTACATCTTCTTATCAACTACCCGGGATTACAAATCCTATTTATCTGGCTTCCGGATTACAAATCCAATGTCGTTTACTTAAGGACTAGATTGTTCATTCTAAAACCTCATCCCCAGCCCTTCTCCTGAAGGAGAAGGGAGCATGTGTACACCGATACCATGAATATAATTATTTAACAGCTTTTCCTTAAGTAAATGACATTGGATTACAAATCCGGAAGAGCTGAAAGGGCTGAAAACTGATGAAATTAACAATTCGCCTGACCACAAAAAAGTGGTCGGACGAATGCTGTTAATCGAACAGTGGTCAGACGGCTTTTTTGTCCGTCAGACCACTGTTCGACAAATAGCTTAACTAAACAATATTGGATTTACCTTCCGAATTGCAAATCTGAAAAGTCTCGTTAAACCCCATCGGCTTTAAACTCCGGATTATAGATCAATCCGATCACATTGCCCCAGGGATCTTTAACGGTTGCTGTCACGATCTCTCCACCTACATTAACAGGCTTTTCGTTTTCAATAGCACCTGCCTTTAAGAAACCCGCATAGGCATCGTTTATATCTTCTACTCCCCAATACGTAACAACACTTTCTTTTTTATCTGTGAAAGGCTCGGCTTCGGGCTGCAGGCCGAGTTCATAACCTGCTATATTAAACCCTACATAAAAAGGTTCATCAAAATAAGGTTGTACCTGAAAAACATTCGCATACCACGCTTTTGCTTTTGTAACATCACCGACTTTATAAATGGTTGTCCGTAAGCCGAGAATCTTTATTTTTTCCATAGAGGTTATTTAAGTTGATCTTATTTTGTCTTCGTGATTCGGATCCGTCGCTGATCGATCTTCGCCACGGCGAACGTCAGTGCTCTAAGATGTTAAATTATTTGCAAAAAACATTACTCTTTTGAAAAATAGTACCTGCAGTGTGTGTTCCATACATCGAAGGACAATTAGCGGCTGAAAATGCATATTATCCAGAATGGTGTCAGACTTTTATAGGGTATTTATAAGGTATAACTATGGGTGAACTACGGGTGAACTACGGCTGAACTACGGGTGAACTACGGGTGAAGGTGCCTACCTACCTGCTAAAAATACGAGCCGGGCAGCTCAGAAGTTCGCAGTTGATGTATTTATTGTCGTGGCTGGACTTTGCCGAGGTGAATCGAACAATTACGCTACAAATTTACGATATAAATTAGTACAATCTATTATTACAACCGTAAAAAAAGATGCCATCACACACTGCACATAGTAATTGCGCCTTCACCGCGGCGAAGCGCAACCACTGAACATTACGAAGATCAAGAGTGAATGAGGGTTACCAACTGCTGTTGAAAAATCTGTAAGAGCTAATCTTTTTATTGAACGAATGTGTTACTTTACTCTTATCCAATACGCATCTTCTTCAAACACATCCTGTTTCACCAGTTTTTTAAGTTCCTTTTTATCGGGATTGATCTGATAACGTTTAGGCGTAATGCTATCGCCTTCGATACTCTTTTTGTCTTTTACATCCAGCACTGCCATTAAGCTGTCGGACGGCATGATGTAACTGAAGTTCAATCCGGATGCATCTGCATGTACACGCCGTACTCTCCAGCTATCCTGCGTTTCATTTGAGTAGCTGAGGAAATAATCGCCTTTCATATAGCGGCACAGGTTTCCTTTTGCATTGAAATCAAACAAGGTATCGATCCCATTGTAATGCGCATAAATACTATCGACAGCAAAGGAATCTACTTCTATATTATCCTTTTTAAAAGAAGCTACAATATTGTTGTCATTCGTATTATCAGCTGTAAAACTGCTGTCAAGTTCTTTCCTTAGAAATACGATCGGAATATATTCCCGTCTGATCATGTACGCAGATTGAATTTCCAAAAATGCATTTTCCGCAGCGCTGAAATAGCTGCCCTGATACTTTTTATTGAATGCAGTTTCGTCCTTTACCCCTGCTGGCTGCGGCTCTAAAAAATCAATGGATCCGTCCGGCTTTTCTCCGCACGCTGCTACTAGTAACACACTGATGAGGAATAGGTAGTTTTTCATGTGAATAGTATTTAGGAATAAGATACCCATTTTTTATTTTTTATCATATTCTTACAGTCATAAAAAAATCCGATCTGTTACTCATTTACAAGTTACTTTATACCCTTCAATCCAGGATAATATGTTGCTTGATGTATTCGCCGTTCTTTGCTGAAAACCATGTTTCACCAGCTTCTTTGTTATCGTAATTCAATCCTGTTGTAAAGCTGATATTCGTCCAGTCGCTGGTAGCGTTCTCTCTTTCCATCCGTGTAATGACTATACAATTCTCAGCGACTCTAATCGATTGAATGATGAGCTCCCATCCGGTATGATCGATTGAATAGATCAGATCGGATTCGTTTCCAAAGTACGTTGTCTTGATACTTTTATCAGATTCAACAGAACCTTGAATGTTCAGTATCGAATATTCTAATGCATCTGCAGTTACATCCGGATAAAAATCCCGAATAAAATCTACAGTTTGATCATATTGAGGAATACTATCTTTCTTCATAATTTTCGCCTTCGTCAATAGGATCATAATATTGCTCGGGAGTAAGTTCTATGACTTTAATTGAGTCGTCATTTTTGTACTTGTAGGTAATTTTAATTTTCATATGGTGTAACTAGTGGTTCTGCGTTTACAAGTGCGTGTGCTCTTGCCGTGGTTGGTCTTTTCGACCTTCGCCGCGGCGAACACCCACAACTCTAAGATGTTAAATTATTTGTAAAAATCAGTACTGTGTTGAAAAAATAGTAGGATCACACTACGCAAGGATAACCATAATCAACCTATAATCCTTGTATGTAGTCATCGAATAATTCTTCTAACTCTTCCGTTGCATGGAAACCTGATTCTACTTTTCCGTGTACAAATAAACCATCTTCATAGGTTACTTCCGCAAGTGAATGAGGCAAATCTTTATCAGAAATTTTTTCCGAAAGCTTAGCCATTGGTATGGGTTGCCAATCTCCATCTTTTTGTTCCCGATATACATAAGTAGCCTTTGTCAGTACACATAGGGATTGCCTGTCTTTAGAAAATCCACTTTTCACGACTACATATTCTCCGTTATGGTTTCGGAAGAAAGTCGCTCCCTTTGTTAAACGTTCATTATATGCTGTCAATGGGTCTCCCTCAAAAACTTGCGGAGTGCTTGGATACTCGTTTGGTTTATCCTCAGAGGTAAAAACAATGCGTTGTGCTGCATTAGGCGTTTTAGACATTATGTAATTGGGAACCATACTTATTCTTAATATCTTTTGTTAGTTTGATGTTCAACCAGTATTGGGGTGTCGAATGCTGACCGCTAACGTTCGTGGTTGCATTTGTTGTAGGCCTTGAAAGCGCCAAAATTTACTTAACACCAAACCCGCACAACCTTTTGATTTAATTATTTCGTGCGGACTAAAAAACAACGCTATTAATATTATCAAAGTAGCCTACAATGATTGCTACCTATTGTTAGATGCTCTACTTTGTATTCTTATATTTGTTTTAACTTTTTTATTGTTGTCTGATATTCATTAAATGCTGTTCCAAATGCTTCAGTAAATTCAAAATTACTAAATTGAAATTCTTCATTTAGTCCAGTCTTTGTTTTTAAATAAATACTACCATATTTTACAACTGGTATTTCATAGTTATCTTTAAATCTCTTATCTGGAGAACCATTTTTATTAACTTTTGCCCAAGTCTTATCAACAATTTTAGTGTCATTTGGAATCAATCCTGTTTCAAGAAATTTTGTATAACTATGATTGAAATCTAATTCATCAAGTCCTATAACGGCAAATTTTGTTTTTGATGAATGCATAACAATGAAATTTGGATAAACATACAAATCAGCACCATTAGCATTATTAAACCACAATGCTTCAAATTTGCCTCTAATATCTGGCAGAGATTTTAGACCAAATTTAACTTCTGTTTTTTTAATACCTCTGCTCGCTGCTGAACGGGTAACTTTTGTATCTTGAATCTCTTCGCTTGTAACATCCCATATTTTATTTGATGATGCTACGGATTTAAATGTACTTACTATTTTATCATATTTATTCCTAATCTCGTCATCGAAGTCAATATCAAGAGATACAAAACACTTTTCAATTTGTTCTATAATAATATTAATTGCTTCTTTTTGAGAATTAATATCATCCTTTATTTGCTTAGAAATTTCTTTTTTAATCAAACCATAAAGTAAAACATAACTTGCATATAATTTAATATTTGACATGACTAATGTCGTCTTTATTTTATTTAAATCATTTTTAAGTTCAGCTCTTTGTTCGTGTGCTGTTAGAATCGCTTCTTTTACACCTTGCATATTTTGGCTTGTTATTTCTTGAACGTCAGCACTGAAAATATTTCCATCTTCAACAACTTGTTGCTGTGGTTGTTTATCAGTACTAGGTTTAAAATCTGAAATTTTCTGTCTATTATATAATCCTAATGAAGGAATTCCTGTATTTAAATATGTCCCTGATTTACTAAAAGTCATTCTCGCGCCTCGTACACCTATAGATGTACTAATTCCACTTTTACTAAAATTTAAATATACTCCAGGTATAACTTTGATTCGTTTTTTGTAACTCCAAGCCATAAAAACATTCTGTTTAAATTAAATTGTTCAAGTATTGCACCTAACGTTTTGGCGCTTGGCGCAGTGGCGGATTTCGGAGCACAAAAGATGATGCGAGGCAGAATATCCAATTAACCACGTCACCCACCATTGTGCCAAACGTCTGTTAGCGGTAGTTATTTTTTTAATTGCTTAATCATTTCTTTTATTGTCATATTATTCAACTTCAAATATATTGGGCTAGAATTATCATTATTTCTTCGAATATGCAGTAATTCATTGTAGAGTGTTCCAAGGAAATAATATATTTCAGGAATTACTATATCGGAATTTTCTCTTGCGAAATCAAGCTTTGCAACAGTTGTATGTGTTTCGATAAACTCTGTCTGTAAATGGGCTGATAGTTGATTGTAAATATCTTTTTCGACAAGAATTCGAGAAGCTATACAAACTGATATTGGGTCGTAGTTCTTTTTTCCGCTAACATAATTGTCAAAATACGCAAAAACGCTTTTCTTGAATTCTTCTGACTTGCAAATCGTTTCATTAACGTTACCTAGTTTTTGAATTGTAAACTCTGACTTTGCATCAGTTGTAATCTCGAAATCTGAAGGATTGAAATGAAGAAAATAACTACTTATATTATCTTCATACGTTTTAAGTTTAGTGTTATTTCTAGATATAACAATATTCTCAATTCCTCGGTCAACAGTTCCTTTCCAAGTTAATAAGTAATGGACTTTCTGTTTTGAAAAAAAGTAATTTTTAAAGTAATATGGATTCAGGTGAGTTAAAATAATAGGGAAGAACTCTATTCGTTTCTTTCTAGTTTGAAAAAACTCTATAAACTTAGTGATATAAAACTGTACAGCTAATAAGTTAGCATCATCAAGATAGTCGAACACTTCATCTATGATAATTATAGTTGGCTTTCCTCTAAAATTTGATTGAGCTTTGAGTAGACATCCAATAAATGAAATCACATCACGTTCCCCATTTGAGATGTCGGTAGCTTTTGGAAATTCTATCCCAAAGTTTTTTTGAACTAGTACAGTTTTCTTTTTTACTTTCTTGGTTATATTAATTTCTTTAGGCTGAATACCCTTCCAAGTCGCTTTAAATGAATTGAAAAGTGTTAATATTCTTTCTTTTTGAACGGAGTAATGTTTGTAGTTGAATAGTTTATGAAAACCATCCTTGTTGCTTTTATATAATTCAATCAACTGAATTGCCTCTAGAATATTTTCTCCCTTTGATTTACTTTGAAATCTCTCAAGTAATTGAACTATGCATCCAATAAACTCATTATTTAAAATTTCTAAGTGGTTTGAATTAAGTTCAGCAATGATTTCATCTTTTGTCCCAGTTAGAGCTTTTACAGCCGTTTTATAATCATTGATTATCTTTTGTTGTTTGACTAAATCAAACTTGTCTAGCACGTTTATATTTGCGAGTCGAATAAGAAATTTAGCATTTGCTAAAAGTTCGGATAAGTCAACCCATATTTGTCTATTATCTGATATGACGTTTCGAAATTTTGTGACTTGATAAGGTAGTTCAAACTTGTCTGGTATGTTTTCAATTATGTATATGCTTTCAACTTCGATAGTAGGACTAGTTATATGATTACCCTGGATATTTCTGTAATTAGCTTCTGGTTTTAGCAGACTTTTGATTACTTCTATATCAAATACCTTTGAAATTTCATTTTTGTCTTTGTTTGCAGTTAGTGTTGTTTTAGAGTTATCGTCATTCGTTATTTCAATTTCCAAAAGAGGGGCTAATGTAGTATCTCCTTTATGGGAATTTTTTTCATCTATTTTGAGTCTGTCTCTATTTAAAGATTTGAAAGCGGTTGCCAATGAACTTTTTCCGAAGCCATTTGGTGCAACGAAGAAGTTTGGCATATATGGGTTTAAAGTGGATGTGAAAGTTATTTTTTCGATTCCTTTCACGTGTTCAATACGAATACTGTCGATACTTTTCATTTTGGTTCAGTGTCGTTTTATAATTACCGCTAACTAGTCAATACACGCACCTACTTGCATGTATATTTAATATATTGATAGCAAGCCGATTATAATAGATTGTGATTTACTATCCATTTATTTGTTTTATTAAACATAGGAAGTATTTACATCGATTGTGGTTATTTTACTATTCATGTTGGAAAGAATTTCAGAAATATTATATAAAGAAAATATGTTACTAAAAACCAAGCCAAACATTTCACACATCACCAAAAAATACTAAAAATCTAATGTCAACATGTGATAACAAGTATACAATTAAAATATTATAACATATAATGATAAATATCATTATATGTTATAATATGATGTATTTAACGTTATATTTTTATCAAATATCAGAATAATACTTCCAATGTGGTAAATAAGTTCATGGGTAAAGTGCAAGATTGAATTTGGATTTATTGGATGGATGGGAAAAAATGGATTATTGTAAGTAAACCTCAGGACATATTATAAACTACAACTCATAAATAATGCAAAACGAATTCCTATTTATTTTTTAATCCAATAACCTATCGACAAGATTCGCACCAGGCGTTAACAAACAAAACCTTCGAGGTCTTGCTACTAAAAGAGTAATGTTAATAGATAGAAGACCTCGAAGGTTTATTCTACCTTTTTCGGTGACGCTCGGGCAACAGCACATTCAATAACATGTATACGTTCTCGCTAAACACCGACAAAGGCGTGGATAAGCCAAGACGCGCTTAATAATGAGAGTAAATTTCGTTCTGTGTGCCACAGACCGAGGTGAGATGATGAGAGCAGATTTCGTTTTTTAAATACGGATAAATCAATAATTAAAAAAGACCAGGTCTTTTGAATGTACGCGTGCATGTTCAATAGTGTCTGCTAATTCACGAACCTGTTCATCGTCTTCGTCACGAAGGTATTTCTTTTTAAAGGCGTCAAGATCTTTGTATTCAATGCTCACGATATGCGGAAAGTCTCCTGAAAAAGGAATGGCAATAAACGCAGAATATTCTTTTACGATCAGATCCAGAAACTCCAATGCATACATATCGTTTTCCGGTTCAATGGATGCGCCAAAACAGGCGCATAGCATTTCATACACATAGCCATAGAGATGTGCCTGTTCCGGATGCCGGATCACGCCATCAAACAGGTCGTTGAGTATCGTATGAGCGGTTACTTCATCTTCCTCCAGATCAAAATCATCGTTCAGATCAGCCAATCTTTCTGCCAGCTGTGCTTCTACTTCCGTCTGTAATTTTTTGTCTTTGCTTCCGAAGATCTGCTTTATTTTAGCAGCATCGGTTGTGTAGGCTTGAATTGCATATCCCATTAGTGCGGCATTTTTATTTCTTTGTTTTCAAACATTGCCACGGCTTTTCGCAACAGATCTGCACATTCTACGCTCCCTGGAGCATATTCTTTATATTCATACAGATATCTATCTGCCAATTTACTGTAATCCGGCCTGCCTAACAGCTTAGCCGTAATCAATCCAATGATGAACTGATCGGCGAGCCCATTGCTGTATTGAATTGTATGAAGATCTTTTTCGTAATTAAACACATCCGGAAAACCATTTATAATACCATCCAGCTTTTCAATAGAATCAAGTGAAGGAATGAGTGTATCAAACATGGGTGCATAGAACAGGGTAAATAAATCGTTGGCTACCGCTTCGATTGGCTTACTTAACAGCGTGTGTTTTATATCCATTTCTACGGCATCGTGGGTATACTTATAGATCCCGTTTGATGGATGGATATAGGCATTCAGGCCTATTTGCAAAGGATAAAAATATTCATAGTCGTAACCGGGATCAATTTGTTTGTATATGTCTGTAATTGCAGCATGTGCAATGTTGAGGCCAGACCCGAATGTCAGATTCCCCCATCTGTTAGACGTACCGAAACTGAGTTCATAGTGAAAGAGCCCGACATCGGTGGCAAACTCAAAGGAATGATTGGAACTGTAGCCATCTTCTTTTATGAATTTAAAATTCAGGCGCTCAAATTTTTTACTAAAAATTTCAATCAGTTTTTTCTCTGTCTCTTTCCGATTCATCTGTCTTTTCTCGTTTCAGAATTTTTAAAAAAGTGCTGTACCCAAAAACTGTTCTCTTTTCATCGTCAATCTGCAAACCTTCGTTCCTAATTTCCCATGCTATTTCAAACAATTCCGGCAAAAAAGCCATGGCTACGGGTCGTACGGGATCGCCGGACACAATAAAAACCATCCTCAGAAATACTATACCCTGGGCCGTTGTCCGTTAAGGTTACATATACAATTGTTTTTGCATCCACGCCGGACATTCCCACTTCGGTGTCCCATTTCCACCGTAGATTATCTGTTGCTCCAACAAGAATAACGTTATCGTCTATACTGATCCAATTGATTACAAGATGTGTGATCCGGTCGTTATTCATTCGTTATTAACATTAACATGTATACGTAAAAGCGGACATGTAAATGTATCTATTTATATGCATGGTACAAAAAAAACAGGTATCATTTGTAGGGTGCGGAGATTTTCCTGTGTGTGTGCGTTGCAAAGCGTGGTCTGTTTACACAGTAGATGGTGAGGATCGTTACTAAATAAACCGTGGAGGTTTTATTTTACAATTCGTCGGTGACGCTCGGGTTATTCTATATTCACTATCATGTATTCGTTCTTGCTAAATACCGACAATGGCGTGGGAGAAGGTACTTAATGATGAGAGTAGATTTCGTTCTGTCCGCCGCGGCGGAGCCACAGACCTAGGTGAGGGTTCATCTATCGTAGCGCTAACAAACAATTGTCGGTGACGCTCGGGTAAGAACACATTCAATAGCATGTATTCTTTCTCGCTAAACACCGACAATGGCGTGGGATCCTGATTCAGATAAAGGCAAGTAAAATGCAGTCAAAGACTGCTAAATGAGAGGCACGAGTCCCGCTATCGCTAAAGACTCGCGCCAGAGAAGAGAAGGTGCTTAATAATGAGAGCAAATTTCGTTCTGTGTGCCACAGACCGAGGTGAGGAATCTAATTCAATTGAAAGGCAGATTGGCTCTACCCAAATATTTTGTAAAGTATTTGTTCTATTAGAGAATTCAATTTCAATTAGATTTTCTAGTTTCTCATAAACGTTCTTTATATGGTTCTTTTGAATAATCTCTGATTTTCCATAGTCTTTCGAGATATTTTTTGATTTTGTATTCCAAGAATCTAGAGGATGGTTTTCCGTAGAATTTTCAGAAAAATCATGTCTCTTGTTTCGAAAGAAAAATCCAAATAGGTTCATATAAATATTAATGGTTAAACTATTTACAGATCGAATATCCAGTATTAGGCCTAACGGTTGTGGTTGCTTTTGTTGTTGGCCTTGAAAGCACCGTTATTAATATTATCAAAGAAGCCTACAATAAATGCTACCTGTTGTTGTGGCCAGTTTATTTATTCATCAAAAAATGGCTTTGAGCGCAGTATTTTATTATTCTTTAACGTAAATCTTATAGTATTCCCTATAATCCATTCGTTATATTTTAAATTATTAAATATCAAATTGTCAACTAAGATATTTTCGGCTATCCCATCCGTATTATAGACTAGATGAAAAAAAACACTAGAATGGGTCAAATAATCTGAAATAATTGAATCAGGTGTATTTAAATAGAAGTAATCCTTAATATCAACTTTGAATAATTTCATTGATGATGAATCAATCGTAAACCTATTATTTATAGGGTTATAATCGTATATCTGAAATTCATCTTGATAAGTAAATGCAGGGGTACCTACTACTCGTGAGTAATAGAATTTAATGTGTTTTTTTAATTTCAGTGCTTTATACTCTGTGATATCGAATGAACTATTACCAATCTTATAGTAATATTCAAATCTAATTGCATTTTTTATTGTATCAATAATCATTGATTCTGCTGATACTTCATCTTCAGATAAAGTATCAATAAATTCTCCGGTTTTAATTAAGATATTTAGAACAGAATCTTGAGGTGAAATATTTTTAAATTTTCGATAAAGTTGTAAAATTGAATCACTCTTATCTTCATTAATATTGGATTTCGAATCATCATTCTTAAAACCAAAGATTGAGAAGAGAATAAAAAAAATAAAAATATGTATATAAAGTCTCATTCAAGTATTCAATTATGTCTGTATTGAAAATTGGCCACAACTAGTGGATATGCGCAACTACTTGCATGTATATTTCATATGTTGCTAGCTTACCCGTCTCATTAACGGATATATCCGATTATTATCGAATACCGAATTTTGAATTATAAAAAGCAGAAATGCAAATATCCTTCAAAAAATAAGCTCCAGACTCAATATCAAACCTTTTGTTTTAAAAACCAATAGCGATCTAGTTTTCATTTGTTATAATCAAAATTTACTTGATTATAGCAATGCAAAACAAAATCCCGTTTTAACCCAATAAAGCTATCGATAAGATTCCAGCCAAGACGCGCTTAATAATGAGAGCAGATTTCGTTCTGTGTGCCACAGACCGAGGTGAGGGATTTCATTCTATGTGCCACAGACCGATGTGAGATACACAGAACCGTGGACAGAGATAGGCTAAGTTACAATACTGTTAATTATTACCTCTTTCTTCTTCTCCAATACATTATCAGACTAATGAGGATCAGCAGTATCAATCCTGCAATGCCAGGTAGTATCCTATTCGTATTATTCCCCTCTGCATGATCCGGATATGAATACCCTATTTTTCCTTCCTCAGCATCATCTAAACATCCACACACTACTTTTTCTTCGCTATTCCCCTCTTCTTCTGCAGGACTGGTAAATTGAATCGCTTTTGTAAAGGTCTCATTTTTATTTCCGCACGCATCCATGAGAGAAAAGGTTATTTCATACGTCCCATCATTTTCAAAATCAAATGCACCTGAGCACATATTGTGTCCGATCCGTAGTAATGTAGATTCCGGCGTTACCAGATATTCCGTGACCTTTCCTGTTTTAAGATCTTTTAATTTAGTCAGAACTGCAACCGGTGATTTGTCTTGAATGCATACACAAAAGTTTACATAGACTTCGGGGCCGCAGCCAAACATCATTTTGTGTTTGCTGACAAACGTTGGTTCTTGTTTCCAGACAGGTGCTTCATTGTCCAGGTTGTTTGTTACTATCCATGTGAATACCTGGCTATCTTCCTTTGGGTATGCATCTAAACTATCAATCTCCAGTGTGTATGTGCTGCCAACAATTAATTCACCTGCAGGTTTGAGTAATGCCTGTGTCAATCCGTATTGCCCTTCATATATTTTTATGATTTCTAACGAAACCTTACCATTATCAGATTTGAGATAGATTTTATGTTTGCTGTTAAGACCTCTGATAATATTCTGTGAGTTACCAAAGCCTTCAATGATGAGCACAGAATTCAAAGAAAATTCATTTGTATTCGGCCAGACAGAAATCCCTGAATCGATACAGTCTGCAACTGTCGGTCTTATTATGCAGATAAAAAATAGCAGTAGTAAAAAGAAATGTTTCTTCATTCTTATATTCTGGTTGGTAAGATTCCAGGGATTCAATATCGATTGTTTTATTTAAAAAACCAATAAGACAAAAATGAATGAATTGCCAGACTCCTCCTTATATGAACAATTCGTCGGTGACGCTCGGGTTATTCTATATTCACTATCATGTATCCGATCTCGCTAAACACCGACAAAGGCGATAGAGGGCTTCAGACCAGGTACTCAGCACAAACAATTTGTCGGTGACGCTCGGGTTATTCTATATTCACTATCATGTATTCGATCTCGCTAAACACCGACAAAGGCGTGAGAAAATAAAATAAGCTGTCTCAATGTATGAAACAGCTTATCAAATATGCCTTCGATTATTTAAAGCCGCCTGTAACTTCAATTTCCTGTCCGGTAATAAAACTTGCTTCCTCTGTAGCAAGGAATACCGCAAGATCGCCGATGTCTTCAGCGGTTCCTAAACGTCCTAAAGCGGTTCTGCCTGTCATCAGGTTTACATACGGATTGTCTGTATTGGCAACCAATCCAAGGCTTGCAAGGCCTTCTGTGAGAACCATGCTGGGAAGTATGGAATTGACACGGATGTTTTTAGGCCCCAATTCCTGAGAAAGTGATGTCGTCAATAAACTCATTGCAGCTTTGGTTGCACCATAAACAGACAGTGTCAGCTCCGGATCTTTACCCGCAACAGAACTGATATTAATAATGCTACCTCCTTTTTTATCAAACAACTTCAACGCTTCATGTGATGCTAATAGCGTTCCCAGAACATTTACATCAAACATCTTCCGGTATGCATCCTCTGTAAAGTCTTCTAAGGGTACTGTAAAGTATATGCCTGCGTTGTTTACCAATACATTTAAATCTCCAAAAGCTTTTTTCGTTTCTTCAAAAAGACGTGATACATCTTTCGATTTAGAGACATCTGCCTGGATCGCTATGGCAGTTCCGCCTTTTGCAGTAATCTCATGAACTACCTTATCCGCATCGGTTTTGCTTGATGCATAGTTCACTACTACTTTGGCCCCTGCGGCAGCCATTTGCTTTGCAATACCAGCACCTATTCCCTTAGATGCCCCGGTTATAAGTACCACTTTGTTTGTTAGTTTTTGGCTCATGTGCTCTGTGTTTTTTATTTTTCTTTATTTGTTTCACAAAGTTACCTACATTTGTTTCCAAATGATACCAATATGTATACTAAGTAGTTACTTTTTGGTAACGTATAAAATTAAGGCAATATGAAAGACGAAAGATTTAGCTTTTCAAAATGTTCGCTCACCAGATCCATGTCTGTTATTGGCACAAAATGGAAACCGATCATTGTATATGTATTGCAAAAGCGCAAAGTGCGGTTTGGACAATTGGATGCTTACATACCTTTGATCACAAGAAAAGTATTAACAGAACAGTTGAAAGAATTGGAAGATGATGGTATCGTAATACGTGAAGCATTTAATGAAATACCGCCAAGAGTTGAATATTCACTGACTCAAAAAGGATTAGAACTTCTGCCGATATTAAATTCAATAATCGTATGGAATGAAAAACATGAGACGATGCCACCTTCGGAAAGCTATTGTCCAACCAAGGAGTTTTTTAAAGATTGATGATCTTATGTTTTCGCTAAACTTCGATCAAGGAGTATTGTCTGTTCGCCTGTTCGCCCAGTGAACAGGCAACATGCGCAGTCCGTCTGTCGCAGCGCTACCAAACAATTTGTCGGTGACGCTCGGGTTATTCTATATTCACTATCATGTATTCGATCTCGCTAAACACCGACAAAGGCGATAGAGGGCTTCAGACCAGGTACTCAGCACTAAGAAACAATTTGTCGGTGACGCTCGGGTTATTCTATATTCATTATCATGTATCCGATCTCGCTAAACACCGACAAAAGCGAAGCTGTTTTAGGGCAAGGCAATGAGTGAGGTTACCAACAGCGGCAGAAGAAGCCTACAATAAATGCTGCCTATTGTTGGGCGTAGTTTTTATAACCATTCCGAAAATATTTTAGTTGTATCTTGTTTTAAAAGTTCTGTATCATACTTTATTTTCTTTTTCTTCAATTTGTCGGCAAGGATGTCTATGATTTCTAAAAAATCTGACAGTAAAATTTCCTTTTGTTCGGATAAGTCTAAATAGCCGAATGCTTTTGTGAAATGTCGAGTTACAACAAGTTTTAGTTCATCTTTTTTTGTCGAAAGCTTTCCAATCTCCAACCGTGGACGAATGTAATATGCAGGCGTTCCTCCTGAGTTTTTTGTTCCTTTTAATTCTTCTGGTACATCATTTTCATCGTGAAAATATTCATATCGTATACTTGGGCTTTCATCGTCGTGATGACTAAAATTGAGTTTTATTCCTATGTATGAAAAAGCGTCTCCGTAAAGTTCCGGTCTTGTTTCTCTCACAATTTTATTCCGCAAAATTTCTAAACTGTCAACCAAAGGTTGAACCGAAGACTGGTAATTCCCTGACCTGGACCAACGGATCGGGCTTTTGGCTAATTTATTTCGTTGAGATGCAAATGTTGAAATGCCATAATCCGTTTTGTCGGCATCTGGTTCATAAATTACAAAAGTATCCTTTTGCTTACTCCACTGCTTGCTCCATTCAAGTTTTTGCTCAAAAAATTTATTTCGCAGTTCAGTATAAAATGAACCGTTGACCCATTTGTCGGCAGTTGCTTCAAAAGGTTCGTTGTTGCCCCAACCTGTTATCGATAGGGCTTCGCAAACTCTAACCAATTCATTCCATTCCTTGATGTTTTTATAATTCACAAGTTGGTTAAACTCCGTCAGCAATGATGTTCGAAGTTTGTCAACTGAAACAGCGTTGATATATTTTTTTAACTCGTCAATGGTTTCTAATTTATAAATTTCGTTCATTCGTTTGTTGTCTTGTTTGTTGCAGTTGGTCAGTAAAATTTTGCCTAACGGTGTTGGCTGTATTTGTTGTAGGTGTTAGTTTATTTTCTTTTTAGTCTAGCAATTTGTCCATCTAATTCCAATGATATTTCATTTTTACCATTAAAATTTACCTTAATTTCTTGTCTCTTAGATTCCGGTTGTTTTTTCATAGATAAATCTTCATTTCGATAATCGTATTGAGTTAATATCAATCTATTATCACCCAAAATATAATATTCATACATATTACTTCCTGATTCAGTAAAGTAAAATTTTACAGCTCGATTATACCGGATCAATCCCCAACCAGTCATCGATGATCTTGTTGTATTATAAAAAATTACTTTGTCTCCTAATTCCAAAGTCGTATTTAAAAATCCAATATTTCCGCTTTGAGTAGTCCATTCACCATTTAGAAGAGAAGTCTTTTTAGTGTTAATTTCAATTCCAGATAAGTCAGATTGAAATTCATTCTGTTTAATTTCAGTTGAAGTCAATACAGAGTCTGGCAAACTTTTAATTTGTTCAATCGACTTTTCGGACAATTGTTGAGTTAAATTAT
>Ga0247817_10000365_pt1 | contig 26280 bp, 23 predicted proteins | sample UWRJL212509R1_FD_178010 | JGI IMG/M metagenome (GOLD analysis project Ga0247817, IMG submission 178010) | Plant litter microbial communities from Arlington Agricultural Research Station in Wisconsin, United States - UWRJ-L212-509R-1 | ecosystem: Environmental > Terrestrial > Plant litter >...
CTGGGCCATCACCGATGAGGACGACGGCAAGCTGGTGCGTCTGGTCCGGGCAGACTAGGTCCGGCGGAACACCCGCGAGGCGCCATAGCCGGTGGCTGCGGCCAGCAGCACGCACAGCACGCCGTAGAGCCACGGATGCCGGTGCGCGAACTCATAGATGTCGCGTTCGAACCCGACCTTCTCGACCGTCAGGGTCAGGTTCGAGACCGACGCCGGTTCGCCGTCGCGGAACAGCCAGACCTCGGCATAGTAGCGGCCGGTGGGCGCCGAGGCCGGAAGCTCGACCTCGGCCCGGAACAGGCCCTTGTCGACGAAACTGACCCCGTCGGGATCGGTGTTGTAGAGGGCCGCCGCCTCCTTCAGCCGGATCACGGCGCGGCGCCAGTCCAGATAGTCCTCGCCCAGACGGCTGATGACGACGTCGCGGACGCCGTAGCGGGTGACTGTGCGCTGCTCGTCCGGGGCGTCGATGCGCAGGTGATCGACCCCGACGCCCAGCCGACGGAGCTGGCCGAAGTCGGCGATGTCGCTCAACGGCCGGGTCGATGCGGTCATGTAGAAGCCGGGCGCCCCTTCGAACAGCACGGGTCGGCTGTTCAGCCAGACGCCCAGGGTGCGGGTCTTGCGCACCAGCCGGACCGGGGCGTCAGGTCCGCGCACCACTACCACCACGTCGGCGGGCTGATCCGACGGATTGAACACCGCGCCGTACAGGACGATCGAGGCGCCACGGAAGCTGGAGTCGACCTTGACCTGGGCGTCGGTCAGGGCGGCGGCGACGCGCAGGCCGGTGTCGGTGGCGACCGACTGTTCGGACCCCTCACGCGTGAAGGCCGAGGCTTCTACGGGCGGAGGCGGCGGCGGGGCCTGGATCATCTGCGGCCCCTCATCGATCCGAGATCCCTGGGGCCAGAAGGAAGATGTCCGTGGGCTTCACGAACAGCTCCATCCCCATGTGGATGCCCACGATCAGCACGATCAGGCCAAGCGCCGCGCGCAGTTCCTCGGCGCGGAACCTGCCGGAGAAACGGGCGCCCAACTGGGCGCCCACCACGCCGCCGCTGAGCAGCAGGACCGACAGGACGATGTCCACCGTCTGGTTGCGACCGGCCTGCAGGATGGTGGTGATGGCCGTGGTGATGATGATCTGGAACAGGCTGGTCCCGACCACGACCCCGGCTTTCATGCGCAGGACATAGAGCATGGCCGGCACCAGGATGAAGCCGCCGCCGACCCCCATGATTGCCGACAGAATTCCGGCGAAGACGCCCAGGCCGATCGGCGGAATGATGCTGATGAACAGGCCCGAGCGGGGAAAGCGCATACGGAACGGCAGGCCGTACAGCCACAGCGGCCGGCGGCGTTCCTTGTGCGGCGCCGTCTCGCCGCGCCGGCGACGCAGAATCTCGGTCAGGCTCTCGTTCAGCATCAGGGTGCCGATGGCGCCCAGGAAGACGAGATAGGACACCGCCACCACCAGATCGGCCTGACCCAGCAGGCGCAGATAGCGGAACAGCTCGACCCCGGCGAAGGCGCCGACCGCGCCGCCCGCGGCCATGACCCCGCCCATCCGGTAATCAACCGCCCCCTGACCCGAATAGCGGATGACGCCGGAAGTGGAGGAGGCGACGACGTGGCTGGCCTGACTGGCGACGGCCACGGTCGGGGGAATGCCCATGAAGACCAGCACGGGGGCCATAAGGAAACCGCCGCCGATGCCGAACAGTCCGGACACGAATCCGACCAGCGCGCCCAGCAGAACCAGGAACGGCCAGTTCACCGAAACCTCGGCGATCGGCAGATAGATATCCAAAGCACGCGCCTTCGGCTGAAACGAAAGGGCAGGCGCCGGGAGGCGACGGACGGGTCTTAGCGTCGCGGGCGGATCATAACCACCCGCTGCGCGAGAGAAGCGAGTCTAGGTCGTCCCGGACGTCGGCTCAGGCGAGCGGTTCGACCTGGAAAGCCTCGGCCGAAGCGCGAGCTGTGGCCCGGCCGGCGGCGGGCACCAGCGGCGTCAGGCGGTCGACGGCGCTCTGGGCCTGCTGGTCGCCGGTGCGGGCCGCGATCAGATACCATTTGAAGGCTTCGGTCGGGTTGGGCGCGATGCCCTCGTCGCCGTTCTCATAGATGCGGGCGGCGTTGTACTGGCTGTCGACCAGACCGCGATCGGCGGCCTTCAGCAGCCAGTTCAGGGCCTCGGGCCGGTTGCGGGCGCCGCCGACGCCGTCGAACAGATACATGCCGAAGGCGTGCATTCCGGCCGGGTCGCCGCCCTCCGCAGCGCGCCGCGCCCAGACTCGGCTTTCGCCAGCGTTGCGCGTCACGCCATTCTCACCGGTCTGATACAGGCCGGCCAGTTTCAACTGGGCGCCGGTGTGGCCCAGGTTGGCCGCGCGGGTCAGGGTGTCGACGCCGCCGGCCTCGCCCGCGTCCAGCTGTTCGATGGCGCGATCATAGAGGCCTTCGGCCTCGGGCGTCGGCATGGCCACCGCGTCGGTCGGCGTCAGGGCCACCGCGGCCAGGGCGAGGTCGTCGGAGGATCCCGCCGGCGGCGCGATCCCGGTCGGGGCGCCGAGGCCCAGGGCCTGGCTTAGGCTGTCGAGACCGGGGACCGCGAAGCCCTCGCCGCCGGTCAGGCGGCCGGTGGCGTAAACACCGCCGATGACGGCCATGCTGGTGACCGAGGCCAACAGCGCCTTGCGAATGGTCGAGCCGTCCTTGGCCGCCTGTTTGTCCAGGCGTTCCTGCAGGCGCGACTTGCCGCCGCGTTTGATGTTCAGGCCGAAGGCGCCGCGTGGTTCTTCGGCCGCCGCCGGGGTCGTCATCGCGGCGCGTGCGGCGTCGATGGCGCTGCGGGTCGAGGTTGTGCGACCGGCGGCGCCGGCGGCCAGGCCCTGGCGCATGGCGCGGGTGTCGACGAACTCGGTCTCGGCGGCGAATTCGTCCTGCCCCGCATCGAACGCCTCGGCGGGTGCTGAAGCGGGGGCAGGCTGGGCGAAGGTCGTGCGGGGTTCGAAGGCCGGACCGAAGTCGGCCTCGGCCGTCGCTTCCAGCACGTCCGAGACGTCGGCCCCGCCGAAGGCTCCGAACGGGGCGGGCGCGCCGAACGGCTCCGCGGCATGGGGTGCGACGGTTTGCGGAGTGGGGGCCGCGGCCTCGGCGAAGGCGTCGGCGGCTTCGAACCGGGCGCCATCAACGACGTCCTGGGTCAAGCGCGGGGCCGGGACGGCCATGGCGGCGACAGCGGCGGCCGATTGTGGCGGCAGGGCAGGAGCAACGCGCGGTTCGCTGGCGGGCGCTTCACCGAAATGGCCCGGGAAGGGCGCGGGAGCGGGCTCGGACCTCAGGGCGTCGGTCGACCAGATGTCATCCGGGGCGGCGTCGAAATCCTCGCCAGGGAAGGCGGCGGCGCGCCAGTCGGCGGACGGCAGGTCCGGCTGGTGCAGATCGTCCTGCAGATCGGGGCGATGGCGCGGCGATTCCAGCGGAATGTCTCGCGCCGCCCGCTCGACGCGCTGCTCCATGGCGTCGCGGGCCTCGGATAGAAGGCGCGCGGTGCGTTCCTCGCTGAGGCGCATGCGCTCGCCCAGTTCGCCCGAGGCGCGGTCGTAGCGTTGTTCGATCCGGTCGGAGCTGTCGGACAGTCGGCGGCCGATGTCTTCCAGCGCCTGGGCCGATTTGCGTTCCGACTGGGCGATGCGGTCCGCCAGCCGGTCCGAGATACGGGTGATCTCGCCGCCCAGTTTTTCCAGCGCCATGGCGTGCTGGTCGTCGGTGCGGTTCAGCCGCTGGTCCACCGCCTGGGCGTAGCGGCCCATGTCGCGGTCCAGCTTTTCGGTCAGGGTCGTCGCAAGTGTCTGGCCAAGCTTTTCCAGCGCCGCGGCGCCGCCGGTCTCGACCTGACCCATGCGGCCGTTCAGGTTCTGGGCGATCCGCAGGACCTCCCGGCCCATGGCCTCGATCCCCTGGGCCGAGCGTTGTTCGGAGGCCTTGGCCTGATCGCCGATGGAGACGACGGCGCGTTCGATCCGCTCCATCCGGCCTTCGGCCTCGGCGGTGTCCAGCCGACGCATCATTTCGGTGCGGTTGGCCTCGACCTGACGCGACAGGGTTTCGGCCAGTTTCTCGAACCGGGCGGCCTCGCGGACGCCTTCGGGTTCGACCCGGCCTTCAGTGGCGCGCAGCCGCTGGTCCAGGCCGGCGAATGAGCGTTCCAGGCCCTTCAGGGCCTCGGTGGTCGCGGCCTGGGCGGTGTCGAGACGGGCGCCCACCTGAGCCAACATCTCGGTTCCGGCGCCGGGACCTGCGGACTTCTCGACCATCTCCATGCGCTGGCGCAGGGTGTCGACGCCGACGCGCTGGCGTTCCTCGATGTCGTACAGCCGGCTGGTCAGGGCGGTCAGGGCCGTGTCCAGCCTGCCCGAGACGTCGATCTTCTCGACGGTGTCGAGCCGCTGGCGCAGTTCGTTCACGCCGGTCCGCTGGCGTTCCTCGATATCGTACAGGCGCGAAGCCAGGGCGTTGACGCCCTGTTCGACCTTGCCGAAGCTCTCGGCGGTCGAGGGGCCTGTCTCCTGTTCGAACCGACGCAGGCGGCGGTGGCCCTCGCGCAGTTCCTCGGAAATGTCGTCGATGCGGCGGCCGTAGGTCTTGCCGACGGTTTCCTGACCGTCCAGGCGGCGCACCAGACCGGCGACGGCCTGGTCCACGCCCTGGATGGCGACGGTCGAGCGGCGCTCGGCCGCCTCCAGACGCGCGGCGATGGTTTCGACCGAAGCGGCGACCCGCAACAACGTCTCGTCGGCGCTGGTGCCCATGTCATAGGCCGGGCGCTCGTAGGCGTCGTCCAGACGGCGCGAGCGGCCGCGGCGGTCGATGGTTTCGCTAGCGTGGGGCCGGCGACCGAGGGGCAGGGGCTGAACCCCGTCGTCCTCGTCGTCCATGATCATGGTGTTGAGCCATTCGCCCAGCGTCATGCCGGACCGACGTGCAAGATCCTTCGCGACTTCGCGGGCCTTGGGGTCGATGCCCTTCACGCTCCAAGGCGCGGCTGCGCTCACTGATTCGACTCCCGACCCATGTCAGTCACGCTAGGCGTCCATATTCGGGGTGTAAACGCATGGTTAACCCCCAGATGTTGGGTCTTCACCATCTTCCTGTGGAAATCCCCGTTCGACGACGATTTGTGTCGCCCGGACGTGGTTAACGACCGGTGAAGATTAACTTCTGCGCAAGGATTTGCGGCTTGTGAACGGGCTTGCGTATCGGGCGCGCCACGGCCACTTGGGCGCATGTCCCTGAGCCTGACCCTGATCCTTCTGGCGGCCGCCTTGGCGCTGACGCTGTTCGCCGGATGGCGGGGCGCGAGGCCGCCCGATCTGGTGCGCGGACCGCGCATGGCGCCGTGGCGGTTCGTCATGCTGCTGTCGGGCGCGCTGGCGACCCTGCTACTGATCCATCTGGGCACATTGATGGGTCTTCAGCGGCCCCGGTGACGGGAACTCACCGCCAGTTCAACCGGTTCTCTCTGCGACCCCAACGCAAAGGAAGAAGACCATGGCCGATCAACTGACCGCCGCCGAGGCGGAAAAGGAATTCTGGAAGAGCCTGAAGGAATCCAACACCGGCATGCTCGGTCTGGACCAGCCCGGCTATCACTCCCAGCCCATGACCGGATACGCCGAGCCCGAGACTGGGACGATCTGGTTCTTCACCCGTGACGACACCGACTTCGCCCGTGACGTGGCGGTTGGCGGCCAGACCGGGATGTTCACCTATCAGGCCAAGGACCAGAAGGTTCAGGCCTGCATCCACGGCGACCTGTCGATCGACCAGGACCGCGGCCGGATCGACAAATATTGGAACCCCGTCGTCGCCGCCTGGTATCCAGACGGCAAGGACGACCCGCATCTGACCCTGGTCCGCTTCGACGGCGACGACGGTCGCGTCTGGGTCTCGGACAAGGGCGCGATCAACTTCGCCTATCAGGTGCTTAAGGCCAATCTGACAAAGACCATCCCCGACGCCGGCGGCGTGGCTGACGTCAATCTGAACTAGCCCGCGAAGCACCAGGCCAGAACGGCCTTCTGGGCGTGGATGCGGTTCTCGGCCTCGTCCCAAACCAACGACTGCGGACCGTCTATGACTTCATCGGTCACCTCCTCGCCCCGATGGGCGGGGAGGCAGTGCAGGAAGACGGCGTCCGGATCGGCCAACCCCATCAGGGCGGCGTCGACCGTATAGCTTTCGAACGCATGCAGCCGGGCCTCGTAGTCGCTGTCGCCCATCGACACCCAGGTGTCGGTGACGACGACGTCGGCGCCCAGCACCGCCTCTCGCGGATCGCTGGTCAGGGTCACCGAGTTCCCGCCCTTGGCCAGATCGTGCAGGTCGGGATGATATTCGGCCGGACAGGCCACGTTCAGGTGGAAGCCAAGCTTGGGCGCAGCATGCATGAAGCTGTGGCAGACGTTGTTGCCATCGCCGATCCAGGCGATCGTCTTGCCTGCGATCGGCCCCTTCTGCTCCTCGATGGTCTGCAGGTCCGCCAGGATCTGGCAGGGGTGCGACCGGTCGGTCAGGCCGTTGATCACCGGCACGGTCGCGACCCGGGCGAAGCGTTCGACGTCCTCGTGCGTATTGGCGCGGATCATCACGGCGTCGACCATGCGCGACAGCACCCGCGCCGTGTCTTCGATCGGCTCGCCGCGGCCCAGCTGCATGTCCGAGGCCGTGGCGATGATCGACGACCCGCCCAGCTGGCGGATGGCGGCGTCGAAGCTGAAGCGCGTCCGTGTCGAGTTCTTCTCGAAGATCATGGCCAGGACACGGTCCTCGCCCGGCGCATCGGCGTCGGCCCGCCCCTGGGGCCAGCCCTTGCGGGCCGCCTTGCGGACGTGGGCGTCGTCCAGAATGCCGCGCAAGTCCTCGGCGGACAGACGGTGGATGTCGAGGAAGTGCCGCACCATCAGACAGCCGCCGTCATCTTCGACCGCGCCACCTCGCACGCCCCCTCGAACCGCTCGATCGCCTCGCGGGCCTCTTCCAGCGTCAGGTTCAGCGGCGGCAGGATGCGCACGCAGTTGTCGCCGCCGCCGGCGACCAGCAGCCGCTGGGTGTCGCGCGCGAGGCCCATGAACTCGCGGTTGTTTGGGACCAGCTTGACCCCGATCAGCAGACCCTTGCCGCGCACGTCGACGATGACGTCCGGGAACCGCTCCTTGAGACCATGAAGTTGCTGCTTCAGATAACCGGCGATCTCGTTGACGTTGGCGATCAGCTCGGGCTTCACCAGCTCGCCGAACGCCGCCTGACCCACGGCCATGGCCAGGGGATTGCCGCCGAAGGTCGAGCCATGCACCCCGACCGTCATGCCCGACGCGGCCCTGGCCGAGGCCAGACAGGCGCCGATGGGGAAGCCGCCGCCCAGGGCCTTGGCGATGGCCATGATGTCCGGCTGCATCCCGGCCCATTCGTGGGCCCACAGCTTGCCGGTCCGGCCCATGCCGCACTGGACCTCGTCGAAGATGATCAGCACGCCGTTGTCGTCGGCCATCTGGCGCATCCAGCGCAGGTCCTCGTCCGGCGTCACCCGGCACCCGCCCTCGCCCTGGACGGGCTCGAGGATGATCGCCGCCGTAGTCGGGTTGCGGAAGGCGGCCTCAAGGGCTTCCTTGTCGCCCCAGACCAGCTGGTGGAAGCCTTCCATCGGCGGGCCGAAGCCCTCGGTATAGCTGGGGTTGGCGGCCGCGTTGATGGCGCCATAGGTCCGGCCGTGGAACGAACCGTCGAAGCCGTAGATGTCGATCCGTTCCGGCGCGTCGTTATGGAAATGATAGCGCCGCGCCGTCTTCAGCGCGCACTCGACCGCCTCGGTGCCCGAGTTGGTGAAGAAGACCGCATCGGCGAACGAATGGTCGCACAGCATCCCGGCCAGGGCTTCCTGCCCCGGAATTTTAAAGATGTTCGACACGTGCCACAGCTTCTCGGCCTGGTCCTTGACCGCCTGGACCAGGACGGGGTGGGCGTGGCCCAGGCCGTTGGTCGAGATGCCGGCGACGCAGTCCAGATATTCGGTCCCGTCCGTCGACCACAGTCGCGCGCCTCGCCCGCGTTCCACTTCCAGCGGCGCGCGATTGTAGACACCCATCAGATGGCTGGACACGGGACGATACCTCCAAAAGCAACGAAGCCCCGACGCAGGCTGCGGCGGGGTCTCTCGAACAAGGCAGGCGTTGTCGGACGAGGGGTCGGTATAGTCAACACCGTGCACGGCCCCGCCGCCGGGGGGCGATGCCTCCGGCCTGCGGAAAACGCCTGAAAGGCGGATTGTGGAGACAGTCGACCCGGCTCATGACGCGAGGCCGACGGCGTGAGCGCGCGTATCGAGCGCGGATTCGGGGGCCTCTTCGGCGGCGTCGCGGTCCGCCCGCATCCGGTCCAGCTGGGCCTGGCCGTCGGCATAGTGCGGGGGCAGGTCGCCGCCCTCGATCAGGGTGCGGGCCCGGCTCAGCGCCTGCTCGCGTGTGAACAGCCGCATCATCTCGTCCTGGGCCTGACGCTGGGGATTTTGGTTACCGCCCCTACAGCCGCCCCTTCCTGAACGCCTCCGCCTTCTCTGCCGCCGCGTCCGCCCGCCACCGCTTTGGCGCGGTCTTGTCGACGGCCTCCCCCTCGCCGGTCATGACGTCGTTGGCGAACTCGAGGTCGAGGAGTTTCAGCTTCTTGATCTCGTCGCGGATCCGGCCGGCCTCCTCGAACTCCAGGTTGCTGGCGGCCTCGCGCATCTTGCCTTCCATGTCCTTGAGCGTGGCCTGGAAGTTATTGCCGATGAAGGGGCGGGCGTCTTCCTTGACGGCGCCGACGGGGATCAGGACGCGGTCCTTCTCGTAGGGACTGTCCATGATCTCCTTGATGTCGCGCTTCACGCTCTCAGGCGTGATGCCGTGCTCGACATTATAGGCCTCCTGCCGCTCGCGCCGGCGGTTGGTCTCGGCCATGGCGCGCTCCATCGAGCCCGTGATGCGGTCGGCGTAGAGGACGACGCGGCCGTCGACGTTGCGGGCCGCGCGGCCGATGGTCTGGATCAGGGAGGTCTCGGAGCGCAGGAAGCCCTCCTTGTCGGCGTCGAGGATGGCGACCAGGCCGCACTCGGGGATGTCGAGCCCCTCGCGCAGCAGGTTGATGCCGATCAGAACATCGAAGGTCCCCAGACGCAGGTCGCGGATGATCTCGATCCGCTCCAGCGTATCGACGTCGGAGTGCATGTAGCGGACGCGCACCCCCTGTTCGTGCATGTATTCGGTCAGGTCCTCGGCCATCTTCTTGGTCAGGACAGTGACCAGGGAGCGATAGCCGGCGCGGGCCACGGCCTTGACCTCGTCGATGACGTCGTCGACCTGGTTGCGGGTGGCGCCCGAGACCGGGCGGATCTCGACCGGGGGGTCGATCAGGCCGGTGGGGCGGATGACCTGTTCGACGAAGACGCCGCCGGTGCGCTCCATCTCCCACGGGCCGGGGGTGGCGCTGACGTGGACGGTCTGGGGCCGCATGGCGTCCCATTCGTCGAACTTCAGCGGGCGGTTGTCGATGCAGGAGGGCAGGCGGAAGCCGTACTCGGCCAAGGTCGACTTGCGGCGGTAGTCGCCCCGGAACATGCCGTTGATCTGGCCGATGGTGACGTGGCTCTCGTCCACGAACAGCAGGGCGTTGTCGGGGATGTATTCGAAGAAGGTCGGCGGCGGCTCGCCGGGCGCGCGGCCGGTCAGCCAGCGGGAATAGTTCTCGATGCCGGCGCAGGAGCCGGTGGCCTCCATCATCTCCAGATCGAAGCGCACGCGTTGTTCCAGACGCTGCGCTTCGAGGAGTTTCCCGTTCTCAATCATCCAGTCGAGCGTCTCCTTGAGCTCGGCCTTGATGCCCCCGAGCGCCTGGTTCAGCGTCGGGCGCGGGGTGACGTAGTGGCTGGCGGCGTAGACAGTGATCTCCTGCAACTCAGCGGTCTTCTTGCCGGTCAGGGGGTCGAACTCCTGGATCGACTCGATCTCGTCGCCGAACAGGCTGACGCGCCAGGCGCGGTCCTCCTGGTGAACCGGGAAGATCTCGACCGTGTCGCCGCGCTTCCTGAACATGCCGCGTTCGAAACTGACGTCGTTGCGTTTGTATTGCAGCGCGATCAGATCAGCCCGCAGCTTCGACTCGTCGATCTGGTCCCCAACCTTCAGGTTGAAGGTCATGGCGGTGTAGGTCTCCACCGACCCGATGCCGTAGATGCAGCTGACCGAGGCCACCACGATGACGTCGTCCCGCTCGAGGATCGACCGCGTCGCCGAATGGCGCATCCGGTCGATCTGTTCGTTAATCGAGGAATCCTTCTCGATATAGGTGTCGGTCCGGGGGACGTAGGCCTCGGGCTGGTAGTAGTCGTAGTAGCTGACGAAATATTCGACGGCGTTGTCGGGGAAGAAGCTCTTGAACTCAGAATAGAGCTGGGCGGCGAGGGTCTTGTTGGGGGCCAGGATCAGGGCCGGGCGCTGGGTCTGTTCGATGACCTTGGCCATGGTGAAGGTCTTGCCGGAGCCGGTGACGCCCAGCAGGACCTGATCGCGCTCGCCGCCCCTGGCCGTCTCGACCAGTTCGGCGATGGCGGCGGGCTGGTCGCCGGCGGGGGTGTATTTCGTCTCCAGCCTGAAGCGGTTGTTCTTGCGGCCGACCTCGGACTTGGTTGGGCGGTCGGGACGGTGCGGGACCCAGTCGCCGGGGCTGGTGGGAGCCTCCTCGGGCGTCAGGCGCGGCCCGGTGACCGGGGCGAACATGGGCATGTTCTTCATGGCCTTGGGCAGGGGCCCTGCCAGACCGTCACCATCGCGAAGGAAGGCCGACGGCGCCTCGGCGAGTCCCTTGTTCGGGATGTGCACCGGCTTCTTGATGACGGGCGCCGAGCCCTTGGGGGTCGAGGAACGGTTCATGAACGGAATGTAGGTCCTGCAAGCCGGGGACGCCAGTCAGAGCGCCCGGCGCGGGATAGGGTTGCTGACGGCAGGGCGGCAGCAAGTCGGGATGTGGAAGGGGGAGTCGAATCGCTCGCGCGGTGGCAGACTTCGGTCATGCGAATCCTCCCGGCGATCGTGATGGCGTGTCTGGCTCTGGCCGGATGCGGGCGGCTGATCCCCGACGCGCCCGGGCCGGGGCAGGCGACCGGGCCGCGGCCGTATATCCCGGCGCAGACTCCGACGTCGTCGGGGGACAACCTGATCGACCGGCCGATCGATGCGGGGACCTTTGGGCGGCTGCAGCGGGCGACGGGCGATCTGCAGACATGCGCGGCGGTGCTGGGCGCGGCGCGAGTGACCTTCAGCCCGACGCCGGACCGGATGAACTCCGAGACCTGCGGCCTAACGCAGGCAGGGGTGCTGGGACCGGATTACGGCACGCGGGCGCGGATGGCGCCAGCGAACCCGACGACGACCTGTGCTCTCGCCGCCGCGATCAGCGTCTGGCGGCGGCAGTCGGTGGAGCCGGCGGCGCGCGAAATCCTCGGGGCCGGCGTTGACCAGATCGATCACATGGGGGTCTACGCCTGCCGGCCGGTGAACAGTCAGGCCGGCAACCGGCCCAGCGCCCATTCGCGGGCGGCGGCGCTGGATTTCGCCGGGGTGAGGCTGTCGGACGGCCGCCGGATCACGGTGACCCGGGACTGGAACACCGACACGCCGGAGGGCCGCTTCCTGCACCGCATCCGCGACGACGCTTGCAAAGTGTTCGGCACGACACTGTCGCCGGACTACAACGCCCTCCACCACGACCACCTGCATCTTGAGGCCGAAAGTGGAAGGCTTTGCAGGTGACCGGGGCTGGCGACCGGGGCAGGTGAGGCGGTCTAGCGGCGGATGCTGACCCGGGCGCGGACTTCCAGCTCGCCGAGGCGGCGGATCAGATAGTCCGTGTCGTCGCGGCTTGGCGCGGCGCGGGCGTAGGCTGCTTCCAACCGGGTCAGGTCGCCCAATTCGACGCGGATGTCGGCCGCTTCGGTGCGGTTGATCGCGCCCGAGCGCTCGCCGGTCGACAGGGCGGCGTCGATGTTCGCCAGGCGGGTGCGGTTGGGCAGGGGGGTGGTCGAGCCGCCGCCGCCATAGGCGGGACCGTCGCCGACGCGGGCGTCCAGCGCATCCAGCTGGGCCTCAAGGTCGTCGCGCTCGCGCGTGCTCAGGCCGTCGCGCGAATAGGTCGCCTCGGTCTGGACCAGGGCGGCGTAGTCTGACCGCAGGCGGGTGGCCTCGGTGCGGGTCAGGCGGCGGGCGGTGACGGCGGCGGCGACGCGCGCCTCGAAATCGGCGCGACCCTCGGCGACCGAGGCGCCGCGATCGGCTTCGTCGCCGTAGTTCCCGGCGTTCACGCGCTGGGTCAGGGCGGTGTAGCGCTGGTTCAAATCGCTGCGCTCCTGGGTCGTGAACCGACCGTCGGCGGCGTACTGGGTCTCCAGCTGCACCAGGCTGTCATAGTCGGCGCGCAGGCGCGTGGCCGTCGTCGAGGACAGGGCGCCCGAGCGGACATCGGTGGTCAGGCGGGTCTCGAACTGGGCGCGGCCGGTGTTCAGCGGGCGGCGGCCCCGGATCCAGTCGGCGTCCAGCGACGAACCGTTGGCTCCGAACAGGGCGCCGAGAATGGCGCCGAACGTATCCTGCTGGCTCGTGCCCTGGGTTTGGGAGCTGGTCGAGCCATAGGGCGTCTGGGCTTGGACGACGGTCGCAGCGGTCGAGAACACGATGGCGCCGGCCGCGAGGGCCGTCAGGGTCTTGATCTTGGTCATGGGGGTTTCTTTCCGGCGATGGCCTTGAGCCGGGAAGAACGGTGGGTGACGAGAAAGGTTTCCCGAGGCTCCGGCGACGCTGCGCCGGCGGCCCCGGTGTGGCGGTCAGCGGCCTACCCGCGCCTGGTTCGCGGCGTTGTAGCGGTCGCCCTGGATCGGGATGGCGTCGAGAGCCGTCTGGATGTCGGCGAGGTCCGACGCGGTCAGCGTCAGGTCGACGGCGCCGAGGTTCTCTTCCAGCCGGTGCAGTTTGGTGGTGCCGGGGATGGGGACGATCCACGGCTTCTGCGCCAGCAGCCAGGCGAGGGCGATCCGGGCCGGCGTCGCGCTTTTCGCCGTGGCGATGGCGGTGACGGCCTCGACCAGACGGGCGTTGGCCTGACGGGCCTCGGCCGCGAAGCGGGGCACGCTGTTGCGGAAATCCGCCTTGTCGAACTGGGTGTCCGCAGTGATCGCTCCGGTCAGGAAGCCCTTGCCCAGAGGGCTGAAGGGCACGAAGCCGATGCCAAGCTCTTCCAGCGTAGGCAAGATTTCGGCCTCGGGCTCCCGCCACCACATCGAATATTCGCTCTGCAGGGCGGCTACGGGCTGGACGGCGTGGGCGCGACGGATGGTGGCGGCGCCGGCTTCGGACAGACCGAAATGCTTGACCTTCCCCTCTGCGATCAGGTCCTTGACCGTGCCGGCGACGTCCTCGATCGGCACGTCAGGATCGACGCGGTGCTGATAGAACAGGTCGATGACATCGGTGCGCAGGCGCTTAAGCGAGGCCTCGGCGACGGCGCGGATGTTTTCGGGACGGCTGTCGAGACCGTCGGCGACGACGCCGCCCTTGAAGCCGAACTTGGTGGCGATGACGAGCTGGTCACGGACCGGCTCGAGCGCCTCGCCCAGCAGGTCCTCATTGGCGAACGGGCCGTAGCATTCGGCGGTGTCGAAGAAGGTGACGCCGCGCTCGACGGCGCCGCGCAGCAGGGCGATCCCGTCCGCGCGTTCGACGGGCACGCCGAGACCGAAACTGAGGCCCATGCAGCCGAGCCCGAGGGTGGAGACCGTCAGGCCGGAGGATCCGAGGGTACGGGTCTTCATGCCGGCTGTTCCAGCGAGGCCATGTCGATGACGAAGCGGTAGCGGACGTCGGATTTTTCCATGCGGTCAAAGGCGTGGTTGATCTCGTCCATGCGGATCATTTCAACGTCGGGATGGATGTTCTTCTCGGCGCAGAAGTCGAGCATCTCCTGGGTCTCGCGGATGCCGCCGATGGGCGAACCGGAAACGCGGCGCCGGGCCATCAGCAGGGGCAGGGTCGAGAGTTCCTCCATCGGCCCCAACTGGCCGACGATGACGAGCGTGCCGTCGATGTCGAGCAGCAGCATATAGGGGTTGAGGTCGTGCTTGACCGGGACGGTGTCGATGATCAGGTCGAGGCTGTTGGCGGCGGCCTTCATGGCGGCGGCGTCCGAGGATACCAGCAGTTCGTGGGCTCCGAGTTCCCTCGCGTCGGCTTCCTTGTCGGCCGAACGGCTGAGGACGGTGACATGGGCGCCGAGGCCGGCCGCCAGCTTGACCGCCATATGGCCGAGCCCGCCGAGACCGATGACGCCGACGCGCGTGCCTTCCTTGACGCCCCAGGTCTTGAGCGGCGACCAGGTGGTGATGCCGGCGCACAGCAGGGGTGCGGCCTTTGCGATATCGAGGGCGGCGGGCACCGACAGCACGAACTCCTGACGCACGACGAGGTGTTTGGAATAGCCGCCATAGGTCGGTTCGCCGGTCACCCGGTCCTTGCCGTTATAGGTCTGGGTGTTGCCGTGGCGGCAGAGCTGTTCCTCGCCCTTGTCGCACTGGTCGCAGTGCTGGCAGGAATCGACCATGCAGCCGACGCCGACGCGGTCGCCTTCCTTGAACTTCGTGACCTCGGGGCCGACGGCCGTGACGACGCCGATGATCTCGTGGCCCGGTACGATCGGATAGGACGACCAGCCCCAGTCGTTGCGCGCCTGGTGCAGGTCGGAGTGGCAGACACCGCTGTAGAGGATTTCCATGGCCACGTCGTTTGCGCGCAACTCGCGGCGATCGAACGCCCAGGGGGCAAGCGGTGTCGTGGTGGACTGGGCGGCGTAACCGATGGTCTTCATGGGAGCATCCTCTGGAACGACAGGCGCGGCGAAGGCGAAACCGCCCTCCCCGTCGATGAAGGCAAGATAGGCCGCGCATCGTCGGGCGATTAGCCGCTATTATCGGCATGAACCTATGATCGGAGTTCATGAATGAAGCGGGACGAGCTGGGGGACCTGGCGGCGTTTCTGATGGTGGCGGAGGAGCGCAGCTTCACCCGGGCGGCGGCTAGGCTGGGCACATCGCAATCGGCGCTGAGCCATACGGTGCGGCGGCTGGAGACACGACTGGGGCTGCGGCTGCTGGTGCGCACCACCCGCAGTGTGGCGCCGACCGAGGCGGGCGAAAAGCTGGCCGCGACACTGAGACCCGCCTTCGACGAGATCGAGGGACGGATCGAGGCCCTGGGGGAACTGCGCGACCGGCCGTCGGGCAATATCCGGATCACGGCCGGCGAGCACTCGGCGCGGACCGTGCTGTGGCCGGCGCTGGCGAAGCTGTTGCCGCAGTACCCCGACATCTGCGTCGAGATCGCCACCGACCACCGGCTGGTCGATCTGGCGGAGGGGCGTTTCGATGCGGGCGTGCGGCTGGGCGAGCATCTGGCCGGAGACATGATCGCCGTGCCGATCGGGCCGGACCTGCGGATGGTGGTCGTAGGATCGCCGGCCTATTTCGCGACGCGACCGGCGCCTAGGACGCCGCACGACCTGACCGGTCACGCCTGTATCAACATCCGCCTGCCGACCCTGGGCAATCTGTATGCCTGGGAGTTCGAGAAGGACGGGAGGGCGCTGAACGTCCGCGTAGAGGGCCCGTTGATCGTCAACGGGTCCGAGTTGATGTTGGTGGCCGCGCTTTCGGGTCTGGGACTGATCTTCGTGATGGAGGACCAGGTCGAGGCGATGATCGCTGACGGGCGGCTGGTTCCCGTGCTGGAGGACTGGTGCCCGACGTTCGGGGGCTACCACCTCTATTACCCCAGCCGCCGCCAGCCAACGCCGGCCTTCGCCCTGCTGGTCGAGGCCTTGCGGTACCGGGAACGATAGACGGTAGGCGGCGGACAGGAGATCCGAGGACCTCCCGTCGCCGTCGCGCCTCAGCGGATCGAGGAGATCCGGTTGGCCATGCCGATTCGATTCAGGTCGCTGTAAGACTGATCGATGGTCACGCAGCGGCCGCGATAGCGGGCGTCAACGCACAGCTGCGCCCGGCCGCGGATGATGCGGATCGAGCGGATGTTGTCGTTGAAGCCCGGGCTGGCCGCCAGGTTGTCGACAGGGCCGGAGATGGTCAGCATCCGGCCGCGATAGTTAGCGCTGGTGTAGGCGATGGCCTGGAAGTTTCCGCCACCTCCGCCGACGGGCGGACGCGGGGGCTGGGGACCGGAGCCGCCGCAGCGCAGCCGGCCGTTGTCGTTGTAGATATCCTGACCCCGGCAGCCGTTGACGTCGATCGACGAACTGACCGGCGCGCCGTTTCCGTTGGTGCACTGGGCCCGCAGGATATTGCCGTTGATGGTGATGCCCCGGCAGCTGCGTTGATAGCTACCGGTTGGAATGGTCGGCTGGGGCGGCGGAACGGGACGAGGCGGCACGGGCGGACGGGGACCGCCGCCGCTGGCGTTGCAGCGCAGATAACCCCTGTCGTTGGCGATGTCGCGGCCGCGACAGCCGTTGGTGTCGATCGACGAGAAGATCGGCGCGCCGGTCGGTCCGGTGCACTGGGCGCTGAGCATATTGCCGTTCATGGAGGCGCCCCGACAGGTGCTCTGGTAACTGCCGGCCGGAATCGGGCCGCCGCTGGGCGGTCGTGTCGGACTGGATCGTTCCTGGGCGAAGGCGGATGTGACCAGGGCGGCTGCGGCAAGGGCGCAGAGGGCCGTGATCGAGCGAAGGTTGGACATATCAACACCTCCCAGCCGCGGGCTCGCGGCCTGCCGACGCTATGCCGATCCCGCGCGGCTGGCGAGATGAAATAACGGCGACATGCGTCAGCTCGCGCGAGCCGGGATCCAGCGGCTGTCCGGAATACGTCGCACGTGGCCATAACGGTGCAGGGTGGCCAACACCTGTCCAATACGGGGTTCCAGCCGTGCGCCGCCGCCATGGAACCGCCGGGCGAGGTCCGCTGGACCCAGCGGCCCGCCCGCTGCGGCCAGCGCCGCCTGGATCGCCAGGGGCTGCGCGTAACGATCCGTGGGAAGCGATCCCGCGACGGCGCCACGGGATGCAAAGTCGGCACGAGGGCGAGATCCGCCGTGCGGGACGGAGCGGACATTCCGGAGCGCGGCGCCTGGAACGCAGGGCGCAGCCAGCGGACGCGGCCGCCTTCTTCTTCACGCGCACGTTCCAGATTGAGGGCGGTCAGGCGGGCGACGACCTTATCGGCGGCGGCGCCCTCGGCCCATCCATAGGCCTGGGCGGTCAGGCGATCGATATCGTCGTGCAACTCTCGCAGGATGACGATCAGCCCCCGGCGTTTGACGTCCTCGGCCGGGGCGTCCAGCGGGATTCCCGCCCGGAAATCTTCGAGGACATTTTAGAGGCCCGTCAGGGTCAGGTCCGGGTGCTCGGCCAGCACCCTTTTGCGATGCGCGTCCAGGGTTTCGCCCGCGAGCCGCAGCCGAGCCCGGACGGCTTCGTCACGGGCAGGGAATGGAAAGGGGTCGAAGCACGCCGTCCTGGTGTAGCGCGGACGATCCTCCAGCATGCCGCCGCGCGAAGTCGCTTCGCGTCCGAAAACCGCGAGACAGGCCGAGGGTCCGAAGGCAGGATGAGCCATGCCTGACGCCCTTCTGCTTTCCACCTTCGACAGTCCGATCGGTTCGCTGGCGCTGGAATGCGATTCCGATGGTCGACTGCGAGGGGTGTCTTTCGGGGCGGGGCTGACAGGCGCGATGCGCCGGGAATATCCAGGCGTGACGACGCGAGCGGGCGAGACGCCGGACACTGTCGCGGCCGGACTCACGGCCTATTTCGGCGGCGACCGCGGCGCGCTCGACCGGATCGAGTGGTCGCTGGACGGAGCGGTCGCGGGCGACGGATTTCAGGCCCGGGTCTGGAAGGCGCTGGCGGCCGTGCCCGCGGGGATCACCATCTCATACGGCGAGATGGCGCGACGCGCGGGTGAGCCGGGTGCGGCCCAGGCGGCCGGCGTGGCCCTGAACCGCAATCCCATCCCCCTCGTGCTGGCCTGCCACCGGGTCGTCGGCGCCGACGGGGCCATGGTCGGTTTTGGCGGCGGACTGGAGCGCAAGACCTGGCTGCTCCAGCACGAAGGCGCCCTGCTGATCTGACGGCCTATTGCGTCCAGGTCGGCGAGCTGTGGGCCGGTCCACGGAACAGCGCGTTCATCAGGATCACCTTCAATCCGTCCATATAGCCCCGGAAGGTGGGGTCCTGCACGAAGGCGATGATCTGGCCGCGTCCGTGATCCGAGGCCATGACGGCGGGCTTGAAGGCCAGCTGGCGGCGGTTCTCGGCCCACAACTGGCCCGAGGCCAGCAGGTCGGCGGTGGAGCCGAAACGGGCGACATTGGTTCCCTCGCCACGTTTCAGCGGGGTGTAGATGTCCGAGCCTTGGACCAGCACATTGACGCCGGGCGCGACCCCGGCCGACAGCCAGTGTTCGGGATCGATCTGCGCGCGGGCAAGGACGCCGGCGACGGAATCCGGACCACGCTCGCTTTCGCCGACCAGTTTCAGATAGTCGGTCTCGCTTTCGATCAGGGCGCCCTCCACCCGCGGCTTGTCGCCGGCCGCTTCGGCAGCCTCGCCATCAATGACCGCATTCTCGCGTCGCGAGGCCAGCATCTCGCTGGCGGGATCGGTAAGCAACCTGGTGGCGGCGCCGAGGCCGATCAGGGTGCCGCCGCGATCGACCCAGTCGCGCAGAGCCGTGACGCCGCCGGCGCCCAGGCTGGCCTTGTAGTTTCCGCCATTCGGCAGGATCAGGACCTGAAAACGGCTGAGATCGGCCGAGGACAGGTTGGCGGTGCGAACCACGGTGACCGGATAGCCGAACTCGCGTTCGATCACATAGCGGGTGGCGCCGGCGGCCGTGGGATCGGTAGGTTCGTCCCAGGCCAAGGCGATGCGCGGCGCGCGCAGGGACACGGCGTCGCTCGATCCGAAACTGGGTCCGTCGCTGACCCAGCTCTGGTCCATGCCGACGACTTCGGCGCCGGTGGTCGCCGCCCACTGGCTGAGCAGCCGGGGCGTGTCTGCGGGATTGCCGGCGCGGGTGATGATCATCGTGCCCGAGGGCCAGCGACGGTCGTCATGGGTGAAGGGCTTGTCCATCGCCCGCATCGACAGGCCCTGACGCAGGGCGGCGGTCATCAGCCTGGCGCCGGGAACGCCCGGGGCGACCAGCCAGCCATAGGCGGCGTCGGCGTTCCGGACGGCGGCGGGTGCGATCATGGCGTCGGAAGCGGCGGTCACCGCGACGCCGGGCGCCGAGGCGCAGCGGTCCGCAGGCGTGTTGAAGATCAACGGCAGGGACCAGGCCGTGACGTCATAGATTTCGTCGCCAAGACCCCGGGCGCGACGGCGTTCCTGTTCGGCAAGGAAGGGGGCGGGAACCGCGACCTCTTTCGCCAGCAGGACCTCGGCCATGCGGCGCTGGGGCTGGCTGAGGTTCACGACATAGTCGCCCGCCTGATAGGTCTTGCCGCAGGCGGTGAAGGCGGCGTTGGCTCGTCCGACCTCGACGCCCGAGCGAACCAGAAGCCCGGCCAGCCGGTCGGCCTGGGCCGGATCCCACGTCGGGCGCGACAGGACATAGGCCCCCCGGCCCGTCAGACCGTCCGCGTTGTAGTCATAGAAATTCTTCAGCAGCCGGTTGTGATTGACGGACGAGGCCTCGATCGTCGACAGGCTGGCGATCAGGTGGTTCCGGACGGTCTCGCGGTAGGTCAGGACTTCACCCGACGAGCGGCGCGCCGCCAGACCCCGGGCCGACCCCTGCTCATAGGTCATCGAGACGGCGCCGAGGTAGCCGGGCCATCCGTCGCCGTAGCCCGGATAAAAGGCGTCGTAGACCTGACGGTTGAAATAGGGGACGCCGGCCTCGTCGAAGCGACGGGCGGTGTTGCGGCCGATCAACTCGCGGCTGGCCAGGGTTGCGTCCGCGATCCATGGGTTCAGCGGCTGGGCCTCGGGCGGGAAGAAGAAGGTTTCGTCGGTGCCCATTTCATGCGCGTCGACCAGAACCTGGGGGCGCCATTCCCGCACCGAGGCCGCATTGCCGCGGGTCTCGGGCTGGGTCTGGATGAACCAGTCGCGGTTCAGATCGAACAGATCGTGGTTGTAGCGGCCCGAGGGCCAGGGCTCGTCCCGTTCCGCCGACAGGGGGTCCGGATTGGCCTCGACGCCGAAGCCGGACGAGAAGCTGTTAAGGAAACGCTCGCGACCATCCGGGTTCTGGGTCGGGACAAAGACGACGACGGTGTTTGCCAGCCAAGCCTGGACCGCCGGATCGCGCGACGCCAGCAGGTGGCGGGCGGCGGCCATTGAGGCGTCGGCGGGGCTGATTTCGTTGCCGTGTACGGAATACATCAGCCAGACGATGACCGGGGTGTCGGCGATCAGGGCCTGGGCGCGGGCCGCCGACGTCTGGCGGGGATCGGCCAAGGCGCGGGAATTGGCCTTGATCTGGTCCAGCCGGGCGATGTTGGCGGGAGAGCCGACTGCGGCCCAGAACACCGGCCGCCCCTCGTGGGTGCGGGCCTGTTCGGCGATGACCATCCGGTCGGGCGCCCAGGCGCGCAGGGCTTCGAAATAGCGGCGGACGTCGGCCGAACGGGTGATCTGTTCGCCGCTGTCGTACCCGAGGACGCTTGCGACCGTGGGCGCCGCCGGATCGTAGGTCGCGCCGGACAACAACTCCTGAGCCTGGGACGCGCCCGGCCCCGCAGCGAAAGCGAGGGCGATCGCGCAAGCGCGCGCGGCGGACAGAAGGCGGCTGAAGGTCATGAACATCCCCGGAATAGCGGCCACGTTAGCCGCCCGATCTCCACCCCGGCAACCTACGTTCGCATGCCATCGTCATCGGAAGGATTGACTCGGTCGTACAGTATGTCGCATACACTGTGTGTCACACACTATGTGACCTGATGTTGGTGCGGTGGGCGAGGCGGGAATGACGGTGGATCCGGAACTCTTCGAAAGCATGAGGCTGGAGCTGCGACGCGGGTCGCTGGTCCTGGCCGTCCTCGCCCGGCTGAGGGAGGAGCGCTACGGCTACACCCTGCGTCAGGCCCTGGCCGTCGATGGGCTGGAGATGGAGGAATCGACCCTCTATCCGCTGCTGCGCCGGCTGGAGAGCCAGGGGCTGCTGGTCAGCGAATGGCGCGAGGAAGAGAAGCGCAAGAAGCGCTTCTATCGCCTGTCGTCGATGGGCGCGGCGATGCTGTCGGCCCTGGCCGACGAATGGCGGGGCATCAACGCCTCGCTCGACAAGATTCTTTGAAATTCGAACGGGAGAGGGACCGATCATGACCCTGAAGCAACGCTATCTGAAGGCCGTGGCGGCGCAGCTGTCGGGCAAGACGCGCGACGACATCATCGCCGAACTGGACGACGCCATCCTGACCAGGATGGAGGCGCGCGAGGCCGAACTGGGTCGGCCGCTGACCGAGGCCGACGAGGAGGCGGTGCTGCGCGAGACCGGCCACCCGCTGATCGTCGCCGCCCAGTACGGATCGGGGCCGCATCACGTGGTCGGGCCCGAGTTGTATCCGTGGTGGATGTTCGGAGTGAAGGTGGGTCTGAGCCTGATGGTTCTGATCATCGGCATCGGCGTAACGGTGCGGATTCTGAGCGGAAACGCCGACGTCGGTCAGGCCATCGGTCAGGGCTTCGCCGATCTGTTCAGCGGCGGGATCACCATCGTCGGTCTGGGCACGATCGGCGGCTTCATCATCGAGCGGCAGGCGGAGAAGCCGGCCTTTCTGAAGGAATGGCGGATCAAGGATCTGGCCTTCTTCGAGATGGCGGCCCTGAACCCTCTGGAGTGGCTGGGCTGGCGATCGGAAGAGCCGGCCAGGGCGACGGCGGAAGACGGCAAACGCCACTGGACGATGTCGCCGATGGCGGCGGCCATCGCCAGCGCGGCGGGCTGGAGTGTTCTGGTCCTGTGGTGGGCGGGGCTTCTGAACATGGGCGGCCTGGGACTGGAGCACCTGAACGATGTCGATGGCGTCGACTATGGCGGCCTGCTGGTCCAGATCTGGCGACTGACCTACTGGCCGGTGGTCATCTATGGCGTCACCCGGATCCTGTTCGATCTGAGCCGGGCGTTCCAGCCGGTAGGGCCGAGAACGACCGGGCTGGTCGACATGGCGTTCGCCATCGCCCGGCTGGTCTTCTTCGGATGGCTGTGGGCCTTCTCGCCGCTGACCCCGCTGATCAACGCCCCGACCTTCGAGGTCTTCAAGGAGCGGGCCCAGATGGTGTTCCAGAACGGCGACCGGGTCCTGGCCGACATCCTGATGATCTTCGTCGTCATCTGCATCGTCCAGACCGTGTGGCAGATCGGCGAGGCCGCGTGGCGGGCGGTGACGGGCCGGTGGGGTCGCCACTGCGGGGTGCGCGTCGCCGCGCCGCTATAGTCCCCGCACGGCGATGTCCGAAAACCGCGAGACATGGGGGCTTGGCGCCCCCATGTTGGCGTCATGGAAACGGTTCATGATCTCGACCAGGAGGCCTGCTATCGCGCCGTGCTGACGCGGGACGCCCGGTTCGACGGCCGCTTCTTCGGAGGGGTCACCTCCACCGGGATCTATTGCCGGCCGGTGTGCCCTGCGCGGACGCCGAAGCGGGAGAACATGATCTTCTATCCTTCTGCGGCGGCGGCCGAGGAGGCGGGCTTCCGGGCCTGCCTGCGCTGTCGGCCCGAGACGGCGCCCGACATGGGCGCCTGGCGCGGCACATCCAACACCGTCAGCCGGGCGCTGAGCCTGATCGAGGCCGGGGCGCTGGATGACGGCGATCTGGAGACCCTGGCCGGACGGCTGGGGGTTGGGGAGCGACAGCTGCGCCGGCTGTTCCGTCAGCATCTAGGCGCGGCCCCGATCAGCGTCGCCCAGACGCGCCGGGTGCTGCTGGCCAAGGCGCTGATCCACCAGACAGACCTGTCGATGGCCCAGGTGGCGCTGGCCTCCGGCTTCGGCAGCGTACGGCGCTTCAACGAGACCTTTCAGTCCCTGTACGGCCGTCCGCCCTCGATGCTGCGGCGGCATCAGGAGAAGGCGTCCGAGGCGCCCGGCGTCCGGATCAGCCTGCCCTATCGGCCGCCCTATGACTGGTCCGCGATGCTTCAGGCCCTGACGGCCCGGGGCGACGCGGTCGAAGGCGGGCGGTGGTCGCGGGCCCTGACCGTCACGGACGACGGCGCTGAAGGCCGGGTCACGGTCGGGCCGGGCAAGGCCGGTGGACTGGACCTGCGAGTCGAGGTCAACGACCTGAAAGCCTTGCCCGGCGTGCTGGCGCGGGTGCGGCGGGTGTTCGACCTGTCCGCCGACCCCGAGGCCATCGCACTGGATCTGGGCGCGGACCCCGCTCTGGCGCCCCTGGTTAGGGCGAGGGCGGGACTGCGGTTGCCGGGTGACTGGATCGACGCGGGCGTCGAGACGCCAAGTGATCGCCTGCCAGCGGATTTCGATGCCCGGCTAACCGGCCGGGCGGAACGGTGGCGGCCCTGGCGGGCTTATGGCGCGCTGCATCTGCGGACGGCAGGGGTGGGCGCGGACCAGTTGATGGAGAGCGACGATGACCAGCAAGCGGCCTGAACGGCTGATCCTGGACCGGATCGCCACACCGGTGGGCGAGGTCCTGCTGGTGGTGGACGGGGAGGGGAGCGTGAGGGCGCTGGACTTCCACGACTATGAGCCACGCATGATGCGGCTGTTGGCCCGGCACTATGGCGGGACGCCGCTGATTGACGGGCGGGCGCCGGATACGGTGCGGGCAGCGGTCGAGGCCTATTTCAGCGGGGCCGTCGGGGCCCTGGACGGTCTGGCCGTGGCGACGGGCGGCACGGATTTCCAGCGCGAGGTCTGGGCGGCGTTGCGGGCCATACCGGCGGGCGAGACCCGGACCTATGGCCAGCTGGCGGCGGCAATCGGCCGGCCGAAGGCGGTGCGGGCGGCGGGGCTGGCCAACGGCCAGAACCCGATCGCCGTGATCGTGCCCTGTCACCGGGTGATCGGCGCCAACGGGACGTTGACGGGCTATGCCGGGGGCCTGGAACGCAAGCGCTGGCTGCTGCAGCACGAACAACAGACATCGGTTCAAACTGCGGCCTGAGAGCCGTCTAGCCGCCAATTATCGCTTGCTCTGTCGGAAAACGTACATATGGAAACGGTCGTATTATTGCGCCTCAGCGTCCGCTAAGGCTTCCGGATGCCTTCTGAGGACTCATCCGTCAGCCCGACCGAGATCGACCGCGACATCGCGGCGATCGCCGGGATCGAGGCCATCACCAACATCCTCGACGTCGTCTGCAGCCTGACCGGGATGGGGTTCGCCGCCATCGCCCGGGTCACCGACACGACCTGGACCGCCTGCGCCGTGCGTGACGACATCGGCTTCGGTCTGGGGCCGGGCGGCGAACTGCCGCTGAGGACCACCTTGTGTGACGAGATCCGCGACAGCCGCACGCCGATCGTCATCGATCACGTCGCCGAGGACGCCGTCTATCGCACGCATCACACGCCCGAGACCTATGGGCTGCAAAGCTACATTTCGTATCCGATCATCCGCGCCAACGGCGAGATGTTCGGGACGCTGTGCGCCATCGACCCGAACCCGCACACCGTGTCCAGGCCCGAGACGATGGCGACCTTCAAGCTGTTCGCAGAGCTGATCGCCTTTCATCTGGACGCCGCCGACAAGCTTGCGATCAGCGAGGCGGCCCTGATCGACGCGGACGAGGCGGCGGTGCTGCGCGACCAGTTCATCGCCGTTCTCGGCCACGATCTGCGCAACCCCCTGGCCTCGATCCAGGCCGGAGCGACCCTGCTGAAATCGACGCCCCTGACCGACCGGGCCCGCCAGATCGTCGATCAGATGCAAGGCAGCGGTCAGCGGATGGAGAGGCTGATCGCCGACGTCCTGGACTTCGCGCGCGGTCGTCTGGGCGGCGGCGTGCCCTTGGCCCGTCAGGCCGAGGCCCAGTTGCATGCGGTGATCAAACAGGTGGTCGACGAGCTGCGCACCGCCTGGCCCAACCGCACCATCGTCAGCGACATCGAGGTCACTCGGCCGGTCGCCTGCGACCCGGACCGGGTGGCCCAGTTGCTGTCCAACCTGCTGGCCAACGCCCTGACCCATGGGGCCGTCGATGGCGAGGTCCATGTCCACGCCCGCTGCGAGGGCGACCTGTTCGAACTGTCGGTGACCAATAGCGGCGACCCGATTCCGGACCACGCCTTGCCGCACCTGTTCAAGCCCTTCACCCGGCCGCGCGCGGGCGACCCCCAGGCCGGACTGGGTCTGGGCCTCTACATCGCCTCCCAGATCGCCAAGGGCCACGCCGGGGTGCTGGAGGCCGATTCCTCGGTCGAGCGGACGCGATTCCGTTTCGTCATGCCGGTGTGGGAGCCGTTGCCGGTACCGGCTTCGAGCTAGGGCGTCCGTGTCGAGATCGTAACGGTCATACCGGGGCTGGCGCGGGTTTCGACGCGGCCTTCGAGCTGTTTGACCAAGGCTTCGACGATGGCGGTGCCGAGGCCGCCAAGACCCTTGGCGACCGATTTCCCGGGATTGCCGACGCCGTTGTCGCTGACGGTCAGGGTCCAGTCGTCGCCCGTGCTGTCGAAGGCGACGACGACAAGGGCGTCCTCGCGGCGGTCGGGGAAGGCGTATTTGATGGCGTTGATCACCAGTTCGGTGACGATCAGGCCGATGCTGACCGCCTTGTCCGAACCGATCATGCCGTGGTCGGCATCGACGCAAATGCGTATCGGCTGGTTCTCGCCGATCATCGAGGAGGCGAGGCCGGCGCACAGCTTCGTCAGATAAACTCCGACCTCGATCTGATCGACGCCGCCCGAGGCGTGAAGCTGGGACTGGACCTCGGCGACCGACAGGACGCGCTGATGGGCGTCCTTCAGGTGCAGGCGGGTCTCTTCGGATGTGACCGCCTTGGCCTTGAGCATCAGGATGCTGGCGATGATCTGCAGGCTGTTGGCGACGCGGTGCTGCATCTCCTGCAGCAGGATCTGCTTCTGATTCAGCAGTTCCTCGGTGCGGGCCAGAAGGTCAGCACGCTCCAGTTCGATCGCGCGTCGGGCGGTGATGTCGGTGAAGGCCAGCAGGATCGTCGTGCTAGCGCTGGCCGCATAC